>Ga0206126_10001552_pt1 | contig 27280 bp, 37 predicted proteins | sample Helgoland_Spring_5_FD_148621 | JGI IMG/M metagenome (GOLD analysis project Ga0206126, IMG submission 148621) | Pelagic subsurface seawater microbial communities from Kabeltonne, Helgoland, North Sea - Helgoland_Spring_Bloom_20160412_1 | ecosystem: Environmental > Aquatic > Marine > Epipelagic ...
AAATGCATCATTAGTAATTTTTCACCATGAAAATGATTTATTTGGTAATATAGAAGATTATAAAAAAATGTTACCAAGCGTACAATTTGAATATGTACCTCACTCAGCCGAAAATACAGTTTTCAAAGAGTATCCTGAAGTTAAAAAAGACTGGGATGTACTACTAGTAGGAGCCTTAGGATATACTTCTAAAGTTGGCCAACACTATCCAATAAGAGATAGAATGGCAACACTACTAAATAAATTTCCTAAAAAATATAAAGTTAGTAGATATAGTAGACCTCCTGGTAGGTCAGATGACGCATATAAAAATCATTCAGCAATTGAATTTGCTAAAGTAATAAATTCTACCAAAATATGCATAACGGACAGTGGTGCACCAAAGTCTAGATTTGGAAAATATATAGAGATACCGATGTGCGGTACGGTTATTGCTGGAGATATACCAAATGATGATTCTGGCAACTTTAGAAAGTTTGTTATAGAAATAGATAATGATATGTTAGACGAACAAATAATATCTAAAATAACTGGCTATCTTGACGATTCTGAAAAATTAAATAATATGATAACAGCCGGAATAAATTGGAGTAAAGAATATACCCAAGAAAAGTATGCTGAAAGGTTTGTAGATAAAATAAAAAATTATGCCCGAAATAGTTAGAAATATATTTGAAGACTATGTCAAAGACAGGTTTGATTTAGAGGATTGTATTGCTGTAAATAGTGGAACAAGTGCTTTAATAGCTACTCTATGGTCAATGGATTTAAAACCTGGAGACGAAGTAATTACTACTCCATTTACTTTTATAGCAACCACAAATGCTATATTAATATCGGGAGCAACTCCAGTGTTTGTTGATATTAAAGAAAAAGATTATTTAATTAATGCATGGAAAATAGAAGAGGCTATAACTGAAAAAACTAAAGCAATAATACCGGTTCACTTGTATGGTAGAGTATGTTCGATGGATAAGATAAACCAACTTGGTAAAAAGTATAATATAGCCGTTATAGAAGATACTGCCCAAGCTTTTGGTAGAGTATACAAAGAAAATAAATATGCTGGAATGGTTTCAGACTGTGGAACTTTTTCATTTTATAAAACTAAAAACATATCAACTTTTGAAGGAGGTATGGTTTGTGTACCTAAAAATTCAAAGTTAAATGCAAAAGCCATACGTTCAATATGCAATCAAGGTCAAGTCGGTAAATATAACCATGAATACGTTGGATTTAATTTTAGATTGGCTGAGCCTCTATGTTTAATGGCACTAGAACAAATGAAATTACACATGACAGGAATAAAAGCAGAACTAGGTTTACGTGGACCAGAACAAGGCCACTATCCTAATGTTGTATATGAACAACCAATATATAAAAGGTTAGGTATATCTGGTAATTGCCCAAAAGCTGAAAAAATTGCAAAAAAAATAAGGGATAGAAAATGAAAATAATTTGCATCATACCAGCAAGAGGAGGAAGTAAAGGAATTCCAAATAAAAATTTAATTGAATTAGATGGATTACCTTTAGTTTGTCATTCAATAAAACAAGCACTTGCCTCAGAATGGATTTCAGATGTATATGTTTCTTCTGATAGCGATGAAATATTAAAAACATCTATTGATTGTGGAGCATTAGGTATAAAAAGACCAATCGAAATATCTGGAGACAAAGCTTCACCAGAAGAAGCTCTTAAACACGCACTAAATTCTATTGGAGATGTTGATTATGTTGTATATTTACAACCAACCTCTCCATTAAGAGAAGTTGTTGATATTGACCAATCCATCTCAATGACTATTCTTGGAAAATATGACTCAGTATTTTCAGCAGTTAAATTAGGAGATATGTTTGTTTGGCATCAAAAAGAAAACGGATTGACTTCAATAAATTATGACCACGACAATAGAAAAAGAAGACAAGATATTGAAGAAGAATATTTTATAGAAAACGGCTCAATATATGTATTTAAGCCTAGTGTTCTACTAAAATACAATAATAGGATTGGAGGAAACATAGGAAAATATGTTATGGGTAAAAATAAACTTTTAGAAATTGATGACATGGAAGATTATCTTCTTTGTAAATATTATTTGGAGACAGGAATATGGAAAGACTAGTTTGGTGGAATGGAGAATTCGTCAAAGAAAGCGAAGCTAAAATATCAATATATGATTCAGCGCTAATGTTTGGCGATATGATTTTTGAAATGACAAGATCGTTTAACAAAGAGCAGTTTAAGTTGAGAGAACATCTTGAAAGATTATATCAATCAGCAAGGCACATACATCTAGACATACCAATAACTATAGATGAAATGGAACAGGCAGTTTATGATACAATAGAAGCAAACGAGCATCTATTTGGTGATGACGACGAACATAGAATAATGATTGATATTTCTAGAGGATTACTTGGAATATATGAAGCAAATGTTAGAGGAGTTAAACCTGGTCCTAACGTGATTATAGCTGACTTTCCTTTACGATGGACAGTTTCAGCAATGGCCCACCTTTTTGATTCAGGAATAAATGCTGTAATACCTTCTCAAAGAAATATTCCAGCAGATTTATTAGAACCAAAGGTTAAAAATAGAAGTAGAATACACTATTTAATGGCAAATATAGAAGTATCTAAAATGAAAGGAAAAGATAATTGGGCTTTACTATTAGATCCGGACGGGTATATATCTGAAGGAACAGGCGACAATTTCTTTATAGTTAAAGATGGAGTAATAATAACTCCAGAGGGAAGAAATATATTAAGAGGAATAAGTAGAGATTACATATTTGAATTAGCAGACCAGCTTGATATACCATGTGTAGAAAGAAACATAGAGCCATACGATGTAATGTTTGCAGATGAAGCGTTTATGACTGCAACTCCATTTTGTATTTTACCAGTTACAAGATTTAACCATAATCCTATAGTAGATGGCAAAATGGGAGAAATAACTAATTTACTACTCGATACATGGAGTGATAACGTAGGGGTTGATATTGCAGGACAAATAAAATCATACGCAAAAGATGCAGATTCAAACTCACCAACGCCATACGAATTTAAAAAATGAAACTAGGAATATTACAAGGAAGATTATCTCCTCCAGTTGGAGGATTTCAGGAATTTCCAAAAGATTGGGAACGAGAGTTTAGAATAGCCGATGAATTAGGCTTAAGCCACATTGATTGGTTGGTGACAAAGAATTGTACAGTAGAATCTAATGCATTATTTAATTGTACCTTACGTGGTCTTCCAATAGGTAGTATTTGTGCAGATAATCTAATAGATAGAAACATAATATATTTTGATTTTTTATTTAATGAACTGCAACCTATTTGCTATAATGCAATTAAAAATGGCATTGATACAATAACAATACCTTTATTAGAGGCCTCAGATGTATCCGATGTGAACACCAGAAAAGCTTTCGTTAGTAATATCAATAAATTTGCAATAACGTACTATCCTGAACTAATATTTTCATTTGAAATAGAATCTTACGAAGAAGCAATATCAGCTGTAATAAACAGTAACGATAATTTTAGACTAACATATGACACTGGAAACATGACCTCACTAGGAATTTCACATGAATACTATTTAGATAAATTTATTGGAAAGATAGATACAGTTCACTTAAAAGATAGAACATTTGAGGCAATGACAGTAGGACCAGGAAAAGGAAAAACAGATTTTAAGTTTATACTTGACTATTTATCGATGAAGAAAGATATAAATTATACTATTCAAACAGATAGAGGAGAATCAGGAAAAGAGGTTGAGACAATAATTTCTCATAAAAACTTCTTTAAAAGTTTTACCGATTAAAAAAAATTTATTATATTAACATATACAATAACAAAATAGGAGAAAAAAAATGACGTACATCATAGCAGAAATAGGAATCAACCATAACGGTGACCTAAGTTTAGCAAAATCTTTAATTAAGTCTTCAGCTGAAGCTGGCTGTAATGCAGTAAAGTTTCAAAAAAGAACAATAGACTTAGTTTATACAGAAGAAGAACTAGCAGCCCACAGAAAATCACCATGGGGAACTACAAACAGAGAACAAAAAGAAGGTTTAGAGTTTAGCTTAAAACAATACAAAGAATTAGAATCATATACAAATACTCTTGGACTAGATTTTATTGTTTCATGCTGGGACACCAAAAGTATTAAGGACATAGAAAATACGTGTAACGTATCTTACCATAAAGTTGCATCTGCATTGGCAACAGACAAAGAATTTTTAGAGCAATTAGTAGCTACTAAAAAACCTGTAATACTATCTACTGGAATGATGACAACAGCCGAAATTGATGCAGCAGTACACATCCTAGGAGATAGTTTAGAATATATCTTAGCTTGCACAAGTACATATCCAACAAAAGCTAAAGAAATGAATTTAAGCCATATAAAAACTTTAAAAATAAGTTATGAAAATAAAAAGATTGGTTTTTCTAATCACTATAACGGATTAGATGCCTGTGTAGGTGCTACAGCCCTTGGAGCAGAATGTATAGAATTTCACGTAACACATGATAGAACAGACTATGGTTCAGACCAGGCAGCATCTATAGAAAATATTGGTGGAATGGTACAATCAATAAGAAACATGGAACAAATGCTTGGTGATGGAAGAAAAGTTGTATATGAAACAGAAAAACCAATAGCAGCAAAACTTAGAAAGGTTAACAATATAGTAGAATAGTTATGGAAAATTTATTTGATTTAACAGGAAAAACTGCCTTAGTAACAGGAGCAGGAGGATTATTAGGACCCAAACATGCAGAAGCACTATTAGAGTATGGAGCAAATGTTGTATTAACGGACTGGCACGAAGACAAAGTTGAAAAGGTAAGTGCAGATCTAAATGATAAATACGGAAAAGGCAGGACTAGTTTTTATTGTATGGACGTTACAAATAAAGAAATGGTACAGGGAGTTGCTGATAAACTAGAAAGAGTAGACATTTTAATAAATAATGCAGCAAAAGATCCTAAACCTAAGAAAGGAGATTCTTTGTCTCCAATATCTAGATTTGAGGTCATGAGTGAAACTTTTTGGAAAGATGGAATTGATGCAGCAATGAATGGTACTTTTATATGTTCTCAAGTCTTCTCTAATAAAATGCTAGAAACTGGAGGAGGGGTAATATTAAATATAGCTTCTGATTTAGGCGTGATAGCTCCAGACCAAAGAATATATAGACAAGAGGGACTCTCTGAAGATATGCAAAATGTTAAACCCATAACTTATTCAGCTGCAAAGTGGGCAATTATAGGAATGACTAAGTATTTATCTGTTTATTTTGCAAAAAGAGGAATTAGGGTTAATTGCTTAAGTCCTACTGGAGTTGAAAATGGCTACCCTGAAGATTTTGTTAAAAAATTGACAAACATTATTCCTATTGGAAGAATGGCAGACAGAAATGAATACAAAGGAGCAGTTGTGTTTATGTGTTCAGATGCAAGCTCATACATGACAGGTGAAAACGTTGTTATGGATGGAGGAAAAACTGTATGGTAATAGCTGAAATAGGTTTAAACCATTTAGGAGACTACAAAGAAGTAAAATCATATCTGAATACTTTATTAAGTACAAAAGTTGAAGGGATAGAATTTCAGGTTAGAGATTCAATATTCTATGCTAGACCGGAAAAAAAAGATTTAGAGCTAAACCAGCAAGAGTATATAGATATATGCCAACAGATAAAAGATTCTGGAAAAAGCTTTGGAGTAGCACTCACAGATATTACTAAATTAGATTTTTTTGAATCAATAGGAACAGATTTCTATAAAGTAATAATAAATGATATTAAAAACAAAGAACTTGTTGAAGCTTTATGTAAAACTGGAAAAAAGGTTTTTATATCAACAGGCCTTAGTTCTGATGAAGATATTGACGAGCTATTAAGTTGGGCATATTGTAGAAACATAGTACTAAACCACACACAGTTATCTAATGAAGCTTCTGACAGTAATTTAAAGGCAATTAAACATTTAAGAGATACGCACAAAGTACCGGTTTCTTTTGGCAGTCACTGTAGTAATCACAACATTTTGTATATGTCTTTATGCTTTGAACCGTCTGATATATTATTTTATGTTAAAAATGAATCAAAAGCCAAGAAAGAATGGGAAAAAACCGGATACCCATACCCAGACGAGAAGCACGCAATTTTATTAGAAGATGTACCAAAAATAGTTGATAATATAAAAAACTTAGAAAAAGCAATTGGTTCAGGAATAAAGAAAAGTTTTAATAATAAATTAAAGATTAGAAAACATTAAAAATGAATAAAGCAATAGTACTAGCAGGAAGCAGAGGAATAGGTAAAGGTATAGCAGATTCAATAGAATCTATGAATAATGGTCTAAAGTGGCCAAAGTGGGAGGTAATTAGAACATCTACTGGTGATGTAGATACTTCAAACTTAAATACTGTGAAAACATTTATAGATAAAAATCCATACACAGACATTCTAGTGCTAAACACAGGAGGGCCACCAGCCCAAAAATTTAATGATATTACTAGACAAGACTGCGAAAAATATCACAACCAATTATTTTATAGTTTTTTTAATATACTTCAAAATATAAGGATAAATGACGGTGGATATATATTTTTAGTTTCTTCATTTAACATAAAAGAACCTAGTGAAAAACTGATGTTATCCAACGCGTACAGGGTAGCTTTTACAAGTGTATTGAAGTGTCTAAGTAAAGAGTTTGCTAAAAGAAACATAACAACAATTAACATAGCGCCTGGTCCAGTAGATACAGATAGAATTAGAGGATTAGTTAGTGATATTCCAGCTCTAGAAGAAAAATTACCACTTGGAAGATTAGGTAAAACTAAAGAAATAGGCGATTTTGTAAAGTCAATAGTTGAAAACAAAATAAAATATTTAACAGGCGTAACAATAAACTTTGATGGTGGAAAATCAAATAGTTTATTTTAATAGGATAAAGCAATATGATAATATACGTAGATATAGATGGAACAATTTGTAGTCATTCTGCAAAAAATGAAAATGGAGAATGGGATTACACACTTGCAAAACCAAGAAACGAGCAAATACAAAAAATAAATAAACTATATAATGAAGGGCATGAGATAGTCTATTGGACAGCTCGAGGAAGTGGAACAGGAAAGGACTGGAGCAAGCATACAAAAAAACAAATAGATAATTGGGGTTGCTGCTACAATAGAATAGAAACCCAGAAAAAACCAGTTTTTGATTTATTTATAGATGACAAGTCTAAGAGAATAGAGGAAATATAATGATAGTAAAGCCTAAAATAGTAGATAAAGCCTGGGGTCAAGAAATTTGGATTCATAATGACGAAGAATACTGCGGAAAGCTTTTAAGATTTAACAAAAAAGGAAACAAGTTTTCAATGCACTATCACGTAATTAAAAAAGAATCTTGGTACGTAGGAAATGGAAGCTTTGAATATAGATGGATTGATACAGAAAAGGCAGAAGAACATTCTACAACAATAGGAATAGGAACATGTATAACAATTGAAAGAGGACAACCCCACCAGCTTGTTGCCTTAGAAGATAACTCTGAAATATTTGAGGTATCAACCCAGCACTTTGACCCAGACAGTTATAGGGTTAGAAGAGGAGACTCTCAATAATGATTTTTATAGATGAGCTACTAAAAAAGAAAAAGAGCGATACTGCAATATATTTGGGATGTGGCCCTTCAATAAATGAATTAAACCCAACCACGGTATCTTCAATATTAGATTTTGATATTTGGACGGTTAATAATTTTATATTTCATAATTTTATTGTTCCGGACTTTTACCACCCTGAAATTAAAGAACATAGGGATGGTCCTATAATGAGAAAAATATTTAAGAATAAATTCAAAGAATATAAAAATGTAAATTGGGTAATTGACGGAACTAGACAATATTTATCAGACATGCTAAAATTATACAATAATGTTTACAAGTATAATAAAGACATGAGCAATAAGCTTTCTCAAAATGGAAATTATAAACCCAGCGGAGATAGATTACAGGTTAGGTGTTATGCCAGTTTAAGCTTACTTTTAGAAACTCTTGTTAGAATGGAATATAAAAAGATATATTTTTTAGGGTGTGATTTATATTCTAGTGAATATTTTTGGACAAATAATAATGAGTATGCACACTTAAACTTAAATTCAGAGGCTCCACTAATGGTCACATCTAAGCCAGATGAAAGAAGTGCTGAATCTGTACACCCAACACAGGAAAGAAATATAGCTAAATATATCAAGGAATTTACAGAGTATAATAACGTAGAAGCAATAAACCTCTCAGAAAAGAGTTTATTAAAAGATTTCATAAAAACTGAAAAACTATGGTAACTGCAATTTTAATAACTGTTAGAACAAATTCTACTAGATTGCCCAATAAAGCTTTATTAAAGATAATGGGAAAAGAGACTATTATTTATTTAATAGATAGGGTAAAAAAATCAAAATTAGCTGACAAAATAATACTTTGCACAACAAAAAATAAAGAAGACGACATCTTGTGTAAAATAGCAAAACAAAATAGTATAGAATATTTTAGAGGTAGCGAAAGCGATAAGTTAGAAAGATGGAACGGCGCATGCAAAAAATTTAATGTTGATTTCTTTGTAACAGCCGACGGAGACGATTTATTTTGCGAGCCAGAACTAATTGATCTAGCGTTTAAACAGCAAAAAATATCCCAGGAAGATTTTATAGAGTCCGAAAAAACAATTTGTGGAGCATTTACGTATGGAATAAGTACAACAGCTTTGTCTAAGGTCTGTGAAATAAAAGACTCTGATAATACTGAAATGATGTGGGTATATTTTAAAGAAACTGGATTATTCAACATAAGCCAACTAAAAAATATTCCGAAAGAATATCTTAGAAAGGATATAAGGATGACCTTAGACTATCCAGATGATTTAATATTTTTTGAAACTGTAATTAATAATTTTGGTAAAAAATATTTTAACCTAAAAGATATAGTTAATTTAATAGATAAAAAACCTGAAATAGGAAAAATAAACCTTTATCTAGAAGAAGAATGGAAAAAAAATCAAGAATCTAAAATAGAATTAAAAATAAAATGAGTAGTATTAAACTTAATTTATATGATGAATATTGCACAAAGGAAAATAGGTGTAGGCATTTTGCTTTACTATTTATGATGCACAATTATCTATTTACAGATGATAAAAATAAAAATTTTTACAATGAAAAATACAATGAATTTTGTGGACTTTCAGAATTTCCAGGACATTTTATTTCATTTAACTCATCTAATCCTAGACATCCTTCTGCTGTTATAGATTTTGAAAAATACAATACTTTTAACGACTACTTTAATAAATTACCAGGTAATGTTATTAGAGATTATGATATTTCAAAAAATAAAAGATATATGTTTGAAGAGTTTAGATATGAAAACTATACTCCAGACATTCATGAAATACATAAGTCTACTTTAAATAGAAAAAATAAGTTAAATAAGTATTATTTAAGAAGTGTTGAAGAAATGGGAGGCTACCCAAAAGATGAACTTAAAATTGAAGAACCAAATTATCCTTTACATCACACAAAGTGGTTTGGAGTTTTCAGGTACTTAAAGAGTTATAAACAAGGAAATATAAAAACAAATAAAAAACTAATTGCTTACAGTGGAATAGCTAGAGATGGAGATCTTTCATGTGTAACTTTTATTTTTGGACACAATAATTATTTAAAGGATGGAGTAATGTTTTATCTTTTAATCAATATAATTAAACATCTTGGCGAATTAAAAAATAGACCTAGATGTTTGCAATACTGGAGTTTAAGTAATTTAGAAAAAAGTGGACTGGTATCTTGGAAGAAAAGAATGTTATTTGAACCAGTAAACTTATTTTCAGAAAAAATAGGGGGTTTAGTTTAAATGGCTAAAACAATTAACTGCTATGATAAATAAAATATTGGTTCGAGTCCAATTAAGTTGTACGATTTATGGTATAATTGGAAATACGTATTTATCGCGGTCAATAGATGGGGGTTCGAGTCCCTCTTCCTCCACAAATTTATAATTAAATAATTTTACCATGTCATGAAAATTTATTATATTAGTTTATATAAATGAGATAAAGTATGAAAAACAAATCAAAATATTTAGGTAATGAGGAATTGTATGTTAATAAAGTTCTAAATTCAGAGAAATGGAGCTCAACAGAGGGAAGTTGGACAGGAAGATTAGAAAAAGAATTTGCAAATAAATTTGAATCAAAGCATGGAATTGCATTTAATTCTGGTACCTCAACAATGCATTCAGCCTTAGAAGCTTTAGGCGTAGGACCAGGAGATGAAGTAATATCTCCAGCATTGTCTGTGATTATGAATACTTCAACAACAATACATGCAAACGCAATACCAGTTTATGCAGATATTTTACCAGATACATTTACAATTGACCCTAAAGATGTTGAAAGAAAAATAACTCCAAAAACCAAAGCTATAATGATTGTTAGTGTATATGGATTACCGTGCGAAATGGATGAGCTAATGGCTATATCTGAAAAATATAATATACCAATTATAGAAGACAATGCTGAATGCTTTTTAAGCAAGTATAAAGGTAAAATGGTTGGTACATTTGGATCTTTTGCTAGCTATAGTTTTGAAAATTCAAAACATATGTCATGCGGCGAAGGCGGTATGATAATAACAAATGATACAATTCTAGCAGAAAAATGTAGAAAGTCTGGAGGCCATGGATTTAAAAATTTAAAAGCCGATGAAGGCAAGGTTAAAGCAAATTTAGATGTATTTCAAAACCCAAATTACAAAAGACACAGTGAAATAGGATGGAACTATAGACTATCTGAGTTTTTATCAGCCATTGCTCTTGCACAACTTGAAAGATTAGAAGAGTTAGTTGACCTGAGAAAAAAATCTGCAGAAATATTTTTAGATGCAATTAAAGGCTGTGATTATATTACTCCTCAGTTTACTCCAGAATACAGTGATAATTCATATTGGGCTGTTGGAGCTAAATATTATGGAGACGATAAAATTGGAGTTTCTTGGGAAGACTTTAGAAAACAATATATGATGAGAGGTGGAGATGGAATATATGGAGCCTGGTCTGTACCTTATTTAGAACCTGTTATGGCAGAAAGAAACTTTGTTAAGCGTCTTCCTGATATATATAATAGTATTAGTTATAATAAAGGCCTTTGCCCAGTTGCAGAGGAAGTACAAAAAAGGTTAATGGTATTTAAAACAAACTATAGAGATTTAGATCTTGCAAGAAAAAAAGCAAGGATACTAAAAGAAACTATAGAATATTTTAACAAAGAACACTTAAAAAATCAAGATGCAGATGGGTGGGATAACTGTTTATGGGGGTAAAAATGAAGGTAATTATTGCTGGTTCAGAAGGTTTAATAGGAAAAGAAGTTTCTAAATTTTTTGAAAAAAATGGAAATGAGGTAATTCGATGTGACTTAAGTTTAGGCCATGATTTATCAAGTGAAAGTTTTGTAAAAGATTTCTTTGCAAAGAATAAAGCAGATCACTTAATAAATTTATTTGCTATGAATGACCATGTAGACTCAAATAAAAAAGCTGATAATTTATTTGAAATATCCCTAGAATCTTTTAATAGATACTTAAACGTAAATGTTTTAAGCCTTTTTTCTGTTTGTAGAGAGTTTGCAAGAAATAATAGTAAAGGAACAATTGTTAATTTTTCTTCTACTTATGGAATAACATCTCCTATGCCAGACTTGTATCCTGGAAAAAATGAGAAGCATATAGGCTATGGTGTTTCAAAAGCTGCCGTTATACAATTAACTAGGCACTTAGCAATTCACCTAGCTCCAAATTTTACAGTAAATTGTGTTGCTCCTGGAGGAGTTAAACATGAACAAGATAAAAATTTTATAGAAAAGTATAGTAATAAAACTCCTATGGGAAGAATGATGAACCCTACAGAATTAAATGGTCTATTAGAGTATCTGTGTTCAAATAAATCTTCTTATTTAACTGGAGAAACAATAAGCGTAGACGGAGGATGGACAAAATGGTAGATTTTAATAATTTAAAAAAACCATATTTTATTGGTGAAATAGGTATTAACCATAATGGTAATACTCAAATAACAAAAAGACTTATAGACGCTGCAAATGCCTGTCAATGGGACTGTGTAAAATTTCAAAAGCGTAACCCTGACGTATGTGTTCCAGAACATCAAAAGTCTATAATGAGAGATACCCCATGGGGTAGAATGTCTTATTTAGAATACAAATATAAAGTTGAGTTTGGTAAAAAAGAATATGATATGATAGATAAATATTCAAAAGAAAAGCCAATAGATTGGACAGCATCGGTATGGGACTTAGACAGTTTAAATTTTATGAGTCAGTATAATGTTCCATTTTTAAAGATACCATCAGCTTTAATAACAAATACAGAATTATTGGTTGAAACAGCTAAAACAAAAATACCATTGGTAATATCTACTGGAATGTCAACTTTAGAAGAAATAGATAGTGCAGTAAACTTGATAATCAAAAACGGTGTAAACCCTATAATCATGCATTGCAATTCTAGCTATCCAACCCCTAAAAAAGAATTAAACTTAAGGGTTATTGAAACACTTAGAAAAAGATATGGTACAGAAATAGGTTACTCCGGCCATGAAGAAGATTTAGAGCCAACTGTTATTGCAGTTTCTCTTGGTGCAAAGCTTATTGAAAGGCATATAACAATATCTCATGATATGTGGGGTACGGATCAAAAATCTAGTTTAGAAGTTATAGCTATGGATATGTTGAGAAAGAGATGTATGGAAGTAGAAGACATGCTTGGTTCTTATGATAAAGTCGTAACTCCTAGTGAATTGCCAATAAGAAAAAAATTAAGAAAATAAATGGGTAATCAAATTTGTATTTTATGTAGGGGTTCTTCTATGGAGAAAGCTGATAAATATTTCCATGGAATTGACGGCGATATGATAGCTGTAAATGAGTTTAATGTTGAGCTTAAAAATGATTTTGTTCATAGATTGTTTGATAATAAAAATGTAATTCATTTAATTAGCAAAGATACTGGTTTAAGTAATTTAAACAAAGAATATTATAAAAAATACGGAATTACCGAAGTAATACTAAACAGGTTTACAGAAGAAGCTTCAGAATGTTTTGGTATGAAAAAACTTATTGAAAGCTTTGGTTTAAACCCTTCTTATTTGTCATCTTTACTTAAGCCTTTTCAAAAAGAAGGAGGAGGCTTTCCAACAACTGGTAGTATTGCCATACTATATTCAACAATTGTATTGGGAAAAAAAGATATTCATATTGCTGGAATGGATTTTTACGAAACAGATTACTTTAACAGTATACCCGCAAAAGACTATCAAAAAGAAAAAGGAAAAGCTTTAAAGAAATTTATTATTGAGTTTATCAGAAAACACAAAGATGTAAACTATACATTTTATACTAATTCTGATTTTAATCCTAATTTAAAAAATATAACAGTTATAAAATAGAGGAGAAAACATGTCTAGAGTTAAAAAAGAAATAAACGGAATGGTGATGCATTTAAACTTATCTGATGGAGGAATATCATTACCATTATATAACGATGGAATTAGAGAAGCAGCGTTCATGGCAATAATGAACGAAACAGTAACAGAAGAAATGACTTGTATAGATTTAGGAGCAAATATAGGTTATGCAACCCTATTAATGTTAAAAAATGTAGGAAAGAATGGAACTGTTTATGCAATAGAACCTGATCCAAATAATCTAGGACTACTTAAAGACAATATAAAGGAAAATAATTTTCAAGAAACTTGCCAATTAACTGAATGTGCCATGTCTAATTATGACGGAGAACTAAGCTTTTGGCAATCTTCTAGGCCAAATTGTAGTAGTGTATCAAAAACAAAGTCTAGTACTGTAGAAATAAAAGTACCATGCTACACACTAAACACTTTTTTGGAAAATAAAAAATATCCAAACTTTATAAAGATGGACATAGAAGGACATGAAACCCAAGTTTTTGAAGGAGGACTAGAATACTTTAAAAATAATAATGAAGGAGAAACTAATATATTACTAGAGGTTCACCCACAATTTTATGGAAAAGATAATGACTTTGCAAAAATATTAAATGAATACTTTAAAATTGGATTCAAACCTAAATATGTTATAACCACTCCAGTTGGTCAGCCAAAATTATTTAAAGAAAAAGGTTATGAACCATTCCAACAGGTACATACAGACGGGGTAGTTAGAGGGATATATGATAATATTTCTGCAGAAGATTTAATAGAATTTGCATGCAAAGAAAATATAGAAGATTCTGGTAGGAAAGTTAGTAAGAAAATTGTTAGAAGTTTTATGATAGCAAGAGACTAATATGGTATTGTTCTTATTTTCAGATCCTAAGTATTCTACTTTAACAGAGGGGCTAATTAAAAGTCTAAGACATCACGGAAATAACTATAAGATTTATTATTATATGATGAACTTTAGTGACGTTGAGTTTAATGAATTCTATGAAAAGTTTAAAGAAGACACGGAAATAGTATATAAAAGAAAAACTGTAGATATGTATAGTGTAAACCTTCATGGAGGAGTTGCAAATCCATTATATCAAAACAATAGGGTTTCTTATCTAATAGAACTCATGGAAGAGCAAAAAGAAGATATTTTATTATTCGGTTCAAACTCGCTAGTTTTTTCAAGTATAGATTATTTTGAAGATATATTAAAAAATAATTACTTTTCATTTCTAGAGAGGAAAAAAACAACTAGAAAAGGAACAATTGTTAAAACTATTAAAGAATTTAGCCATTACATAGATTCAAATAAACTTAATATAGACGAAGAACTCTATCATTGCAGACCAGTTTTATTAGGCACTCATGGATTTAAAAACGACAAACTAACATTAGATGTATTAAAAAGATGGAAGTATAATATAGAAACAACTAAAGGATGGGAGGTGAGTCAATACGGATCAGACATGATGATGTTTGTAAAATCAATAATACAGGTTTCAAAAGATAAAGGTGAATGGATAAAATATTACACTGAGGATGGAATAAATAGGGATAAAACCAGACTTTGCTGTACAAATCAAATAGTTGGTAATCCTGTATGGTTTGCAAAAGGTGCATTACAAAGAGAAAGTAAGAATCCTCGATACCATAAACATTTAAAAAAATTTTTACATGTCAAATAATTTTATTATATTAACTATATAAAAGAAAATACAATGAAAACAAAATTTATAGGACATTCTTCAATATTAATTGAATCAGGAGATATTAAAATATTATGTGATCCGTGGTATACGGGAACAGCATTTAATGACGGTTGGAAACTTTTAGTTGACTCAAATGTAGACATAAATGATTTAGACTTTAATTATATATGGTATTCCCACGAACATCCAGACCATTTTAGTGTTCCTGACATTAAAAAAATAAGCAAAGAAAAAAGAAAAGATATAACAATACTTTTTCAAGAAACAATAGATAACAAAGTAAAAGATTTTTGTATAAATAATGGCTTTAAAGTTCTAGAGCTTAAACCATCAGCACCTACAAAACTATCCAAAGACTTAGAAATAATAAATGGAACAGACGGTTTTGATTCTTGGTTATGTGTCAAATCACCAGAAAAAACAATACTTAATTTAAACGATTGTAGACTAGATGATATTGAAATACTAACATCTGTAAAAAATCAAATAGGAAATATAGATGCTTTATATACTCAATTTGGATACGCTAATTGGGCAGGTAATCCTAATGACAAGAAAGGGCCAACAATAGGTAGAAAAATTGTAGAGTCCCAACTTAAGAATCAAATAGAAGTATTGAGCCCTAATTTAGTTGTACCCTTTGCAAGTTTTGTATGGTTTTGCCATGAAGAAAATAGCTTTTGGAACGAACTTTCAATTGGTATAAAAGAATCTTATGATTTCTTAAAATCAATAGCAAATAAAGTAGCAATATTTTATCCTGGAGACAATTGGATTGTTGGAGAAGAATGGAAAACTAATGATAGTAATATCGCTCTTTATGAATTAGACAAGGTAAAAAGAAGTAAAGAAATTTTAAATGTTTCAAAGTCTTATAACCTATTAGATTTACAACAGTCTTTTGATAAAATGATAAATAAAATAAAAGCTTTAAATGACTGGGACGAAATAAATAAGTTTAAAAAATATGATAATTTTCAGTCGGCAATAGTAAGATTAACAGATATTGATAAAACAATATCTTTTGATATAACAGAAGATAAATTAAATATATCTAAAGAACAACCTCATATAGAAATGTCATCGGACAGCTTTAAATACATTTTGGATTATGCATGGGGAAGAGGAACACTAATGATAAATTCAAGATTTTCTGCTAAATATGATAAATTTGATAGTTTTTTTAAGCAAACGGCTATATTTTATGCAAATAATATAGGACTAAGCTTTCCTAAAACTTTTACACCAGATGATTTAGGTAAAAATAGTAGCTTTGCTTTAGAGTTAATGAGAGAATGGGAATTATGATACATGAAACAGCTATAGTTGATGATTGTACAATAGGTGAAGGAACAAAAATATGGGCTTTTTCGCACATATCATCCGGAGCAGTAATTGGCAATAATTGCGTAATTGGAGAAGGGGTACATATAGGACCAAAGGTAGTTATTGGAAATAATTGTAAAATTCAAAACCATAGTATACTATATGAAGGTGTACAATTAGGTAATAATGTTTTTATTGGGCCAAATGTCGTTACAACAAATGACTTTAGACCAAGCGTAGAAGGAGACTGGAAAGAATCAAATAGATATAGAAAAACATATTTTGAAGATGGTTGTAGTATAGGTGCAAATTCTACAATAATTTGTGGCGTTACAATAGGCCAAGATTCTCTAGTTGGAGCAGGTTCAGTAGTGACTAAAAATGTTTATAAAGGAAAAACAGTCTATGGCAACCCAGCAAGGTAAATTATGAAAAAAGTAGGGATAATAGGTTGTGGAGCAATACTCAAAAGGCACATAGAATCTATAGAAAAAAATAGTGATTTTAAATTACAAGCGCTTTGTGATATTGATCCTTTGATAAGCAAAAACTCTGGAAAAAAATACTCTGTTAATTATTATCAAGATTTTAAAAAACTGATAATTAATGAAGATGTAAATTTCATAGTAATTGCAACTCCAAATTCTTTACATGTTGAGCAAGCAGAATATGCATTAATGAATGGTTGTGATGTACTTGTAGAAAAACCTATTAGTCTTGACTATAAAGACGTATATAAATTAACAACTACTGCAGAAAAATTTAATCAAAAAGCATACTGCGTTCTTCAAGTTAGAGAAAATCCTTCTATTCAACTATGTAAAAAAGTTTTAGAGCTTGGATTACTTGGAAATATTAGAGGTATAAGTTTAGTTCAAAGGTGGCAAAGACCATTAGAATATTTTACAGGATGGAGAGCCATACCACATGTTGGAGGAGGAACCCTATACGAATGTGGAATTCACTATATAGATATTATGTGTTATTTATTAAATAAAAAACCAAATTCAATATCATCTAAAGTGTATAGTATTAAACATAAGGATGTAGACATAGAGGATACAGTGTATTCTATTTTAGATTTTAAAGATTATGGCGGAACTTTAGAAATAACAATTGCGTCTGAACCAACAAATTTAGAGTGTTCTCTTTCAATATTAGGTTCTAATGGATTTTTAAAAATAGGAGGTAAAGCCATGAACATAATTGAGTCAGCTAATTTTTTAAGTAATGGAGCTCGAGTACAATATCAAAATTTAGTTGATAACTCAAAAATTCCAAATAAACCAAACTCTTATGGATCATATCAAGGCTCTTGCCCAAACCACCCAGATCTATATAAAAATATTGACAAGTATAATATACTTGAAAGTTTACCAGCAATAGAGTTAATAGATCAAATATACAAACAATCAGATGTTAAATATTACTAAAATTATTTTTATACGTCAATAAAATTTATTATATTACTATATATGAAAATAGCATTTTTTACAGAAGGACAATATCAAGGTAAAATACCTAGAGAACTCGCAATAATGAGAACTGAAATGGCCTGGATGTGCGCTTCAAATGCAGATCATTATAATATTAACTCTTTTAAAGTATCAGAAGAATATGATTTAGGAGTATGTATTATACCAAAAAAAGATCCTGAATTTGATTTAGCTAGTGTAAAAAAACATTGCAAAACGGTAGCATATATGCAAGAAGGACCTCACTGGTATTTTCAAGATTATCCTTTAGACCAGCAAATATGGTTTTATAATACATTACAGGAAATGGATTTTTTGTTTGTCCATAATGAATTAGATAAACAATACTTTGAAGGATTAACAAATAAACGTTGTATGGTAATGCAAAGTTTAATGATCGAAGATACCATAAAAGATTTACCAACGGTAGAAAGAAAATCTGTAATGATTGGAGGTAATTTTTGTTCATGGTATGGAGGATTTGATTCATATATTATAGCACAAGAATTTGATTGTAATATAACTGCACCTACTATGGGAAGAATTGCAAAAGGCGAAAATCAAATGCCAGACATTGAACACTTACCGTATATGGAATGGAAAAATTGGATTGAAAAACTAAATGAATCTAAATATGGTGTACACTTAATGAAAACACATGCTGCTGGAACGTTTGCTCTTAATTGCGCATATTTAGGTATACCGTGTATTGGCTATAAAGGACTAGATACTCAAGAAATTTGCCACCCATTAACTACTGTTAAATTAGGAGATTTACAGCATGCAAGAGAGTTGGCTCAAAAACTAAAAACAGTACCTAAATTTTACAAACTATGTTCAGAAACTGCTAAAAAAAGGTATAATAATGAATACACGGAAGAAAAATGGTTAAAGAGGTTTAAAGAATGGTCAAAATAGAAGAATTAAAAGAATATTGGGATAACAATATAGATAAATTTCTAAGTATTGTAGAATCTGTTGAATACCAGCCCAAAGGCATATGGTATACAGAAGCGTTTTTGTTTTGCTCCATATGCGACTTATTAAAGGTAGACGCAATAATAGAATCAGGCGTAGCTTATGGTTGTTCTACTGATATATTTGCATCATATTTTGATTTTGATATTATTAGCGTAGATATAGACCAATATGGAACATTTGAAAATACAAAAGCTAGACTTCAACACCATAAAAACCTATCAATGGTAAAAGGAAATAGTCTAGAAATTATACCAGAAATATTAAAAGATGGAGCAGAAGTAAACGTTGGAGTATTCATAGACGGACCAAAAGGCACAGGAGCTAAAAACTTTAGAAATAATTTGTCTCAGTTTAATAATATATTATGTTTTGGTTACCATGACTATTCTAAGCAAAATAGGATTGACATAGGAGAATTTGATAATTCTTTTGTTACGCATGAAATAGATTTTATAACAGAAAAATATTCTTATTTAAACGATAAAGTAATAAAAACAGTACCAAAACAAGCAAAACATAAAAATGGTCCTGGAGTTTGTGTAGAATTAGTTTAAGAATGATATTTATATTAAATAGTTACGGAAAGAAAAATGAAAATAAGTTTTATACAGCCAGGTAGAAATAACCTAAAATATCTTAAATGGTCTTATGACTCAATCAGAAAAAATCAAGGAAATCATGATGTAGAAATCTGTGTAGCAGATGATTTTTCAAATGATGGAACTTGGGATTGGTGTCAAGAAATGATGAACATTGATTCTAATTTTAAGGCAATAAGAAATGAAGGCCCAAAAAGATTAGGCCATACAATACTATATGACAGACTAGTTAATGAAGTAGCTAGTCACGACATCTGTATGATATACCATGCAGATATGTATCTTTGTCCTGGAGCTCTAGATTCTATTGAGTGGAATTTAAAGGATAAAACAATTGTGTCTCTCACAAGAATAGAACCACCTTTACACCCACCAGGACCAGAAAAAATATTGCAAGATTTTGGCATAGAACCTGAAGAGTTTAGAGAAAATAATTTACTTGATTATTTAATTAAATCTAAAGGCGAAAGATTAAATAAAACAACTGAAGGAATATTTGCTCCATGGGCATTTTATAAAAAAGATTTCCAAGATATAGGAGGACACGATGAACTATATGCGCCTCAATCAAAAGAAGATTCAGATATATTTAATAGGTTTCAATTAAATGGAATTAAATTTATACAGACTTGGGAAGGTTGTGTTTATCATATGACATGTAGAGGTAGTAGGTTTGCTGATGGAGCAACTAGAAATCCTGATGGTAAGGTGTTTATGAAGAATAGAGAAACTGATGAATGGTTAAAACAAAATGAAAAAAGCACTAAAAACTTTATTCGTAAATGGGGACATTTTGTAATGCATGATTCTCTAATGAAGCCTATCATTCCTCCAAAGTATAAAATAGGAATAGTTGTAAAAAATTGCACAAATCAAATACTCGAAACATTAGAGCCGTGGTGCACAAAATTATATGTTGATATAGATTACAAAGACTATATAGATAGAGAAAAAAATAATACTAAATTTGATTTAAACAAAAGAATATTTAGTATACATTCAAAAGTAGAAGATGAAATTGAAGTAAGAATAGATGGATCTAGGTTTAGTAACCGAGATTATGAAATAATTAGAAACCTTTCTCAAATATTAAATGACTCAGGAGAGATAGGTAGTTTTGAAATAGAAAATCTAGAGATAGGGGTAAACAGCCTCGAATCTTTTGAACTGGAATTAATAACAATAAATAGGAGAAATTAAAATGTCAAAAATTAACGAAAAAGGACAAAAAGCAGTAGAACTTAAAATTAAAAAACCATTAGAAACTGCAGCGCAAATACTACAAGAAAGAGGTCAGTTTAAATACGTTCAACCAATGTTTGAATTAGTTTTCGAAGAACTAAGAAAAATTGATATGGACTGGGAGAAATTAAATAAATAATGAGAGCAATAGTAACAGGCGGAGCAGGTTTTATTGGTTCAAATCTAGTTGATGAACTACTTGAAAAAGGGTGGGGAGTAATTATATTAGACGATTTATCTACTGGTAAAAAAGAAAATGTAAATGCCAACGCAAAGCTATATAGAGTTGATATTTCTACAATGAAGGACTTAGAAAATCCTAGAAGAAATGTTTGGAGGTTGTTTGAAGGAGTAGATATAGTCTTTCATTTAGCTGCAAAAGCTAGAGTTCAACCATCAATAGTTGATCCAATTTCATTTAATAAAATAAATGTTGAAGGAACACTAAACATTCTTTTAGCTTCTCACAACGCAAAAGTAAAAAGAGTTGTTTACAGCGCCAGTAGCTCTGCTTACGGAAATGCTACTAAGTTTCCAACACCAGAAGAACACCCAACAAACCCTCTATCTCCATATGGCCTACAAAAATATATTGGAGAGCAGTATTGTAAAATGTTTAGTGAAGTATATGGATTAGACACTGTATCCCTAAGATATTTTAATATCTATGGAGAAAGAATGAATTTAGAAGGAGCATACTGTTTAGTTATGGGTATTTTTGCAAAGCAAATGAAAGAAGGAAAGCCTTTAACAATAAATAACGACGGAAAACAAAAAAGAGATTTTACCTATGTTGGTGACGCAATAAATGCAAATATTTTAGCAGCAACTAGAAAAGAAAACTTTAAAGGAGACGTCTTTAATATTGGTAACGGTAATAACTTTTCTATAAATGAAGTTGCCGATATGATGGGAGGAGAAAAAAAATATGGAAATAAAGTTGCTGAGCCTTTTCAAACTTTAGCAGATAACTCAAAAGCCATGCTAATGTTGGATTGGGATCCAAAGGGTGATTTACCTTCTTGGATTAAAAAATATAAAAAGGAAATAGGAATATGAAAAAAATAGGTATTATTGGTAGAGGATTTGTAGGTACTGCAGTAGAATTCGGTTTTTCAGCTCAGACGGGTTGTGATGCAGAAGTAAGGGCTTATGATAAAAACCCAGCAAAAAGTATTCATACATTAGAAGAAACGGTAAATGAATCAGACTTCATCTTTTTGTCTGTACCTACTCCATCTAACCCAGATGGTAGTATGCATTTAGGAATACTTGAATCAGCATTAAAAGATATTGAAAGTGTAAATAAAAGAAGTGGTAATATAATTTTAATACGCTCAACAATAACTCCAGGCACCACTGAAATGCTAGCCAAGAAGTTTACCAAACTAAATATAGTATTTAATCCAGAATTTTTAACTGAAAGATCTGCAAAATTTGATTTTATTAACCAGTCTAGATTTGTATTAGGAGGCAGAAAAAGAAATACTGCTCGAGTAGCTGAACTATTTAGATGGAGATTTGGCGATTCTATTCCATGTATAGAAACTAATTTTGCAACGGCAGAAATGGTTAAATATATGAATAACTGTTTCTTTGCAACAAAAGTTTCTTTCTTAAACGAAATGAGACAAGTTGCTGATGAATGTGGAGTTGATTGGGATATGGCAGTTGAAGGTTTTGTAAGAGACGGTAGGGTTGGACATTCCCATTTAAGTGTACCAGGACCAGACGGCAGATGGGGTTTTGGTGGAAGTTGTTTTCCTAAAGATGTTCAAGCAATGATTGATTTTGGTAAAGGACTAGATATAGAAATGCATACCTTAAATGGAGTTTGGAATACGAATCTAGAGGTACGACCAGAAAAAGATTGGGAAAAACTTGAAGGTAGAGCTATTGTAAAACAAACAAAAACAGAAGAATGGATGAATACGGATCCGCTTTCTCATGCGTCTAAACTTATTGTAGACTAATGGATTATTTTTTAATACATGGAGACCAAAAAGACGCGTATTTAACAATAGGTACGGATAACGGTTTTGGAGTCTTTTGGGCCGACCAAGGTCTGAAGGCGCTTATGAATATAGTAGACAAAGATCCAGAAAAATTAACAAAAGTGCAAATAAAAAATGAACATAATCATACAATGAGTATTTCAGAATTTTTAAAAAAAATTGATAAACTAAAGGTGAGAATTAAATAATGCCTAAAATAGATATTAGAAATATTGATTTAGAAGATTTACCTGAGCCAAAAAAAGAAAAAATAATTAGGCGAAAAAATAAAGAAGAATCTATACAAGTTAAGGTTAAAAAAACAAAAATAAGGAGCTAAGCCATATATTTATATATATGGAGAAAAAAATTGGCTAGAAAAAACAAAAAAGAAACATTGGGAAACTATGTTTGTAAAATTGGATATATAAACATTTACCAAAAATTTATTTTAGATAAAAATAAAAAGGTAACTGAATCCTCATACAGGTTAGTTCATGCCAAACACGTTATATCAGAAAAAATAAATACGTTTCCAAAAGCCAAAGCTTTAGCAAAACAAATGGTTATAGATAATATCAAATATGAAAAGCATTCCAAATCTTAAATACGCTAAAATTACAAAAAATTATTATGGCCATAACGGGGCAATTTACGCTGGGGATAAGGTGATAGTAAAAGAAATAAAATCAGAAAAAATAAAGATTGAAACCATGACTGGAAAAATATACTTTGTTTCTCCAGACACAATTAAAATTACGTAGCCCATTATATTTTATACAGGTTTATCTATATTTATATAAGAATACTTGTGTCACAAAAGCAATGGGAGCTATAAATGGATTTAACACTACAAAGAGTTAAAGATACTTTAATTTCAAAAGGTTATAAATGGTTTGAGGATCAAAACAATAAAGGATACGATGTAAATATAGTTGGAATCCGAAATTCAAAAACAAAAGGCAGAGTCACAAACGCCTTTGATGATAAAATAACAATATCATACAAAATAGATGGTGAATGGCAATTTCACGCATTTTCATGTACAACAGACCCAGGCTCTCATTGGGTTGAAAACGTCTTAAGTGACAAAGGTGTTGCAATACTAAAACCAAACCAATATAGAGGTTCTCATAAATTAAGATTACATCAAGGTAAATATCTAGCATTAGGTCAAAAGAAACCGGTAACAGTTTATAGAGATAATAATCTAGACTCTAACTACGATTTAGACGAATCAACAACAGAAACAGGAATATTTGGAATCAATATTCATAGAGCAACTGGAAGATCAGGTGGTAAATCTACAAGAGTTGATAAATGGTCTGCAGGATGCCAAGTAATTGCAGATAATGATGATTGGCATCAGTTTTTAGATATATGCCAAACCGCAAGAGAAATACATGGTAATTCTTTTTCTTATACACTAATTGAAAGTAAGGAGATAATATAATGCCATATAATGTTAGAAAACGTAGTTGTACTCAATCTGATGGAGACAAAGGTACATATGTATTACAATATAAAACCAAAAAAGGTAAAAATGTAACTAATTGCCATACTTCTAAAAAGAAAGCTCAAGGCCAAATTGCTGCGATAGAAGGACCTAGAGAAGCTGCAACACCAGAAAATTCTCCAGGATATTTTAAAGGACTTTCGAAAAAAGAAAAAGAAGAAAGAGAAAGGGTAATAGCTAGAAGAAGTAAAATGGATGATAACGATCCAGACGCATACAAAGACTTTAGAACAGATAAAGGTAAAAAAACAAAACCTTCTTCGCATACAAAAAAGTTTAAAAAAATGTTTGGAGAATCTGGTTGGAAAGCCTTAAAAGAAGTTTGGAAAGAAACTAAAACATTAAAAGAGGCTCCTGCAGATAAAGCATTAGCAAATAAAGCGAAAAAAACAGGAATTCCAAAAGGTATACTTAGACAGGTATACAATAGAGGATTAGCTGCATGGAAAACAGGACATAAGCCAGGAGCTCCACAAGCAGCATGGGGAATGGCTAGAGTAAATAGTTTTGCAACAAAAGGCAAAGGAACATGGGGAAAAGCTGATAAAGATTTAGCAGCAAAAGCAAGAAAAGCAAAGAAAAAGAAATAACATGATAAAGCTACTTAAAATTTTAACAGAAAAAAACAAAGGCCTTTGGCACAATATTAACGCAAAAAAGAAGCGTGGCGAAAAGTCAAATCCTAGATCAAAATCATATAAGGCTGCAAAGAGAGCTGGACAGAAATTAAATAGAGGAGAAGGAATTGAAGAAATAATAGTTAGAGAAGAAGATCAAGCATGTTTCTTTGAGTGGTTAACAGAATACTCTAAAAATATAACCGAAGCAGAATATAAAGGTAAAACAGTAGAATTAGGTAAGGTAAAACGTGGTGGTGACAAGAAATTTTATGTATATGCTAAAAATCCAAAAACAGGAAATATCAAAAAAGTTTCATTTGGAGATACCAGCGGACTAAGTATAAAAACTAAAGACCCAAAGGCAAGGGCCTCATTTAGAGCAAGACATAAGTGCGATCAAAAGAAAGATAAAACTTCTGCAGGCTATTGGTCATGTAGGATGTGGTCGGGACCAGACGCTGTTAAAAATATGTTAAAAAAATAAGATCATGAAACTATTTGATAAGCTATATATAGAAGAATTAAAATATTCTGAAGAAGTAAATCCAAAACACCAAAAACACATGGATAGGAAAGATCTTGGTATATTTAATGATTTCCAAACCAATCAATTTTTATCTACGCCTCCACCAAGTAACGATAGTGATGAAACACTTCGTGAAATGCTATCAATAGAACAGATTCCAGATGACAATCCTTTTGCTAAAAGGGCAGATAACATAAAAACATATTTTAAAGATTTTTTAGCAACAAAAGGTTTGCGATTTCCAAACGAAGAGGTATCTACCTTATTGCATGACAGTCGTCCAATATTATACAAAATCAAGTATCATTATAACAGGCCAAGACCAATTCAAGTGGCAGATGCTCTTGGATTAAAATTCCACGAACAACCATTAGCATCTTCAAAGACTCCGTCATATCCGTCGGGCCATTCTGCACAAGGAATATTAATTGGAAAATATCTTGCAACAGTTTACCCAAAATATTCAACAGAAATAATGAAGTTAGCCAATGATATATCTAATAGCCGTTTAATTGCAAAAGTACACTTTCCTAGTGATTCTAAGTTTGGATTGCAAGTTGGAATGGCATTATTTAAACACATAACAAATACAGCAGAATTAAAAATGGATAAGCTATCAGAGGCAATAACTATTCCAATAGAAGTAGGAGATACCATTCTTGGAGGAAAATTTAAAAATAAGAGAATAGTTGTAAAAGATATAGGAAGAAACGAAAAAGGTGATATAACTATTAATGGAAGACCACTTCTAAAGTATAGGATAATTAAAAATACTGAAAAAAAATAATGGGCCTTAAATATGGGAATAAAACTAAAAGACATATTACTGGAGAGATTCAATAAGCAAGAAGTAGTTGATAGAGTATACCCATTGATAGCTAAGAGCTTAGGTAGAGCTAAAAGAGGTACGCCAAAGGTAGAATTTCATACAAATATTTATGCTAGACTTAGCGGTGACCAACAAGCAACAGGCGAAGCAAATCCTCATGCTGAATATGATTGGAATAAAAACAAGATATATTTGTATACACCTAGAATGGTTAATGAAGAAGAAATAATAAAAGCTTTACTTCATGAATATACTCATGCTACACAAGACAGAAAAAAGTATGAAAAATATAGAGAGAAAGGATATGCAAATAATCCCTTTGAAAAAGCAGCTCATAAAGCAGAAAGTAATTGGAAAAAATATGTTAATGTTACTGAAGCATCAAGAACCTCTAGAAAAAAAGGTCAAAAAAGAAAATCATCAAAACATTCAGACCTATATACAGATGAAGATCCAAAAGGAACAATAAAAGGTTTAGGTTTTAAAGATGCATCAACAGCAAAGAAAGGTATTGGAATAATAAATAAAGTTAAAAGAACACATGCTCACAAGGTTCAAGCAACTCTAGTAATGCAACAAAGAGCAAAAGTTGCTAAAGAAAGAGCAAAAGACCCAGAAAAAAAGAAAAAATTAGGTGCTGCATATAAAATATGGACAGCTAAACTAGAACAACTAAAAAAGAAGACTAAAAATGCTTAAATTCTATAAAATGTTAGGAAATATAGTTGACATGGGTTGGTGGGCAGATAAAATCAGCTCTAAATTAGGCATATATGAATGGGCTAAAAAGAGTAGGTTCCGTAAATGGCAAGAAGGATTGACAGGATGGAAGTTTTGGACTTGGCAAATAGTAGGTGGAATATCATTTGTAATTATAATGGAATTCATATTAAATA
>Ga0206126_10001553_pt1 | contig 27277 bp, 19 predicted proteins | sample Helgoland_Spring_5_FD_148621 | JGI IMG/M metagenome (GOLD analysis project Ga0206126, IMG submission 148621) | Pelagic subsurface seawater microbial communities from Kabeltonne, Helgoland, North Sea - Helgoland_Spring_Bloom_20160412_1 | ecosystem: Environmental > Aquatic > Marine > Epipelagic ...
CTCGGTAAAGTTGTCGATGTTGTTTCCAAGATTAATACTGGTGGAAAGTATGACTCTCGGGCATTTAAAAAGTCTGTAGGCTTGAATGGCGTAGGCGCAAAAGCGGTGAATGCCTTATCCACAGAATTCATTGTAGAGAGTTATCGGGAGGGCGAGGTGAAGCGAGCCATTTTCAATAGAGGAGAACTTGTGGACGACCCAAAGCGGCAGAAATCGGAAGAACGAAACGGCACGCTGATTTCCTTCCGGCCGGACCCGGAAGTATTCAAAGCTTTTGGATACCGCATGGAGCACGTGGAGCGACTGCTGTGGAATTACGCCTACTTGAATACTTCACTGGCACTTTATCTGAACGGGGAAAAATTCAAGAGTGATAATGGTCTAAAAGACTTATTGGAAAATGACTTGGACCATTCCCCTCGTTACCCCATCATTCATTTGGTTGGAGAGGACATTGAAGTTGCCGTTGCGCATACCGATGCATACGGCGAAGACTACCAGAGCTTTGTAAATGGACAATTTACTCCTCAGGGAGGTACTCACCAATCTGCCTTCCGCGAAGCCTATGTGCGTGTGGTTCGCGACTTTTTCGGGAAGGATTATGATGCAGCAGACATTCGCGGTGGCATATTGGCGGCCTTTTCGGTCAAAGTAGAGGAGCCGGTGTTTGAGAGTCAAACGAAAACAAAGCTTGGTTCTGCGGATATGGGCCCCGGCCAGCCGACTTTGAAAAGTTTTGTCTATGACTTTTTGAAGCGTGAGTTGGACAATTTTTTGCATCGCAATCCTGAATCAGCGCAATTGCTGCAGGCGAGGATATTGCAAAGTGAGCGTGAACGAAAGGATTTGGCGGGCATCAAAAAACTAGCCCGTGAGCGCGCCAAAAAATCCAGTGTTCACAATAAAAAGCTTCGTGATTGCCGCTTGCATTTTGGAGATAAGAAGGAACGCAACGGAGAATCCACACTGTTCATCACGGAGGGCGATTCGGCGTCAGGCTCGATCACAAAAGCGCGTGATGTTCAAACCCAAGCCGTTTTCAGTTTGAAAGGCAAGCCTCTTAATTGTTACGGTTTGACGAAAAAAGTGGTGTATGAAAATGAAGAGTTCAACTTGCTTCAAGCAGCCTTAAACATTGAGGACGGCTTGGATAATCTTCGCTACAACAATGTAGTGATTGCGACCGATGCAGATGTGGACGGCATGCATATTCGATTGCTTCTGATTACATTTTTTCTTCAGTTTTTCCCTGATTTGGTGAAGCGGGGTCACTTGTACGTGCTTCAAACTCCGCTCTTCCGGGTTCGGAACAAAAAGGAGACCAAGTATTGCTACAGCGAGACAGAAAAACAAGAGGCGTTAGGAAAACTCGGCGCGAAATCAGAAATCACTCGGTTTAAGGGATTGGGCGAGATTAGCCCCGATGAATTTCGATTTTTCATAGGGGATGATATCCGTCTGGATCCAGTAGTGATTGGAAAAGAGAGCAGAATCAAAGAAATGATGACGTTTTTCATGGGAAAAAACACACCGGATCGGCAGAATTTCATCATCGAAAACCTCAGGGTTGAAAAAGACTTGGTGGACCAATGAGCGAGGAAAATAAAGATCCAAACGAAGATTTGAATCCAGATGCAGCAAGCAATGCTTCATCAGATGAAGCTGTTGAGCATGATTCTGGAAATGATACGGGTGATGGCATGGAACGTGTTATCCAGGTCTCAGGGATGTACAATAATTATTTCTTGGACTACGCGTCTTACGTTATTTTGGAACGTGCTGTGCCTCACCAGAATGACGGGTTAAAGCCGGTTCAGCGCCGAATATTGCACAGCCTCGATGAATTGGATGACGGCCGGTTTCACAAAGTAGCCAACGTCATCGGCAACACCATGAAGTACCATCCGCATGGCGATGCCTCGATTGGGGATGCAATGGTGCAATTGGGTCAAAAGGATTTGTTGCTCGATTGCCAGGGAAACTGGGGGAATATATTAACAGGAGACCGAGCCGCTGCGCCGAGGTACATCGAGGTGCGTCTGAGCAAACTGGGAAAGGAGATTTCCTTCAACGCGAAGACCACGACTTGGCTGCAGAGCTACGATGGAAGAAACAAAGAGCCCGACGTTTTACCGGTGAAATTCCCTTTGTTGCTGGCGTCTGGTGTAGAAGGTATTGCGGTGGGATTGGCGTGTAAGACGTTGCCTCACAACTTTCTCGAGCTGATCGATGCAAGCATCTCTGCGCTTCAAGGAAAAGGATTCAAACTATACCCAGACTTTCCAACGGGCGGCACAGCGGATGTTGAAGCTTATAATAATGGATTGAGGGGGGGTAAGGTGCGGGTTCGCGGAAGGATTGAGAAGGCGGATAATAAGACATTGGTGATTCGTGAACTTCCGTTTGGAGTTACCACCACATCGCTAATAGACAGCGTATTAAAGGCGAACGATAAAGGGAAAATAAAGATTAAAAAGGTCGAGGATAATACGGCCAATGAGGTGGAAATTGTCGTACATCTCGCCAACAATGTGAGTCCTGACAAAATGATTGGTGCACTGTTTGCCTTCACCGACTGTGAAGTGACGATTTCACCCAATTCAACGGTGATTCTCAATGACAAACCTCAATTTTTGGGCGTCACAGATTTGCTCAAATTGTCAGCCGAACGCACGAAGGCCTTGTTGAAGCTCGAATTGGAAATTGAGCTTGGAGAACTGCAGGAGAAGTGGCATTTTTCTTCCTTGGAGAAGATTTTCATCGAGAACCGAATCTACCGCGACATCGAAGAGTGTGAAACGTGGGAAGAAATTATTGGGGCCATTCACAAAGGCCTCAAACCACACACCCAACATTTGTTGCGCACGGTAACCAATGATGATGTGACACGACTCACAGAAATTCGCATCAAACGCATATCCAAATTTGATGGCTTCAAGGCGGATCAACTGATCGAAGGATTGGAGGCGGACATCGAGCAAGTCAAGTATCACCTGGCAAATTTGACCGAATACGCGGTGGACTGGTTCAAAATGCTCAAAAAGAAATACGGCAAGGGCCGCGAGCGGAAGACAGAATTGCGTTCATTCGAATCCATTACGCGGGCAGATGTAGCAGTGGCGAATGTGAAGCTTTATGTTCAGATGCAGGAGGGCTTCGTAGGCACTGGAATGAAGCGAGGAGAAGGAGAATTCTTATGTGATTGCAGTGACATTGACGACATCATAGTCATCCGGAAGGATGGCGTGATGCAGATCAGCAAAGTCTCTCAGAAAGCATTCTTCGGTAAAGATTTGTTGCATGTTGGCATCTGGAAGCGTGGGGACGATCGCACCGTCTACAATTGTATATACTTTGATGGTGCCTCGGGAAGAAGTCTGATCAAACGATTCAGTGTTCCCGCGATTACGCGCGATCGCGAGTACAATATCACGAAAGGAACGGCCAATTCACGCATTCTATATTTGACGGCCAACCCCAATGGCGAAGCGGAGTCCGTAAACGTCACTCTTCGCGCGTCCGCGCGGTTGAAAAAGCTTAAGTTAACGGCGGCATTCTCCGAAATAGCGATTCGGGGACGCGGAGCTGGGGGCAATTTGCTGACAAAACATGCCATTCGGAAAATCGAATTGGGCGAGGAAGGGGTTTCAACTCTAGGGGCAATGCGGGTATGGTACGATGAAACCGTTCGGACGCTGAATGCGGATGGTCGGGGTCGCTTGCTTGGAGAATTCATGGCAAACGATCGAATCATTGTATTCACCTCCTCTGGCGATTATTCGCTCACCGGATTTGACCTGAGTACCCGTTTCGATGATAAAATGATCCACTTGGAGAAATGGCACCCCAAGCGTCCGGTCACGGCTGTTTACTATGAAGGTGAAAAGGAGGATTGGTATGTGAAGCGATTCTTGCCTGATTTGACGCAAAAGCCTTTTGTGTTCATTGGCGAACACGAACAATCCCGTTTGGGAGTGGTCTCGACGGATCACCTTCCAATGGTACGAATCCGATTCAATCGCAGGTTCAAAGAGACGCGGGACCGAGAAGACGAAATCATCAATGCGTGTGACTTCATTGCGATAAAAGGGGGACGAGCGCTGGGCAATAAATTGAGTTCATTGCCGGTTACCGAGGTGATCCTTGAACCAAAGGACTCAGAACGAGAGGCCTTGGCTGAAACAAAGTGGTTGGAAGCCATTGGCGAGGCGCCTTCGCCTCAAGTCCCAGAAGAAACGTCTCAAACCAATCCCAAAGAAACCATTCCCGCTTCAAAAGCGAAGAACGAAGACAATCCAACCGGCGCTGAAGCTGACAATGATGCTGCTCAGCCCACATTATTCTAATGTTGAATGCGATTTTTTATATCAATCATCCTTCTGGCGCTAATTGCCGGATGCGGAGTGCCAGCGGCGAATCAGCCAACGGCAGTCGCAGAACAAGTGGGCGGAGGAAACGCTTTGGACAAACTGGTTCACCCAACTTGGTCGAAAAATGCCACCATTTATGAGCTCAATGTTCGCCAACATACGGCAGAGGGAACCTTCAGTGCGGCCACCAGAGACTTGCCGCGAATCAAAGAGCTGGGAGCGGATATCGTTTGGCTAATGCCCATTCATCCGATTGGTTTGGTCAATCGGAAAGGAGGAGAGAATAAGAATAATTACTTAGCAGAACCCGGATCGGGCAGCCTCGGTAGCCCATACAGCGCTCGAGATTACTATGGCATCAATCCCGAATTTGGAGCGGCGTCTGATATGCAACGATTTGTGCAAACAGCGCACGATTTGGGTATGAAGGTTGTTTTGGATTGGGTGGCCAATCACACCTCTTTTGACAGCGACTGGACGGAAAAACACATCGGCTATTTTTTATTGGATGATGCGGGTAATCTCCAGCCACCCACTGGCACAGACTGGTGGGATGTGACTCAGTTGGACTGGGAGAACGGTGTCGAGTCAGGTTTGTATGACGCCATGGCCGACGCTTTGGAGTATTGGGTACGTGAGTTTGGTATTGATGGGTTTCGCTGCGACGTTGCGGGCAAAGTGCCAACAGATTTTTGGAACAAGGCACGTCGTCAATTGGAAGCCATCAATCCGGAGGTGTTCATGCTTGCAGAAGCTGAGGTGCCCGAGCATCATACCCGCGCATTCGATATGTCTTATGCTTGGGAGATGCACCACATCATGAATGAAGTAGCCAAAGGGAATTGGTCTGTTGATTCGATTCGCACGGCTGTGCCCGAGCAACTTGAACGATTTGGTGAAGATGCGTTTCGCATGATGTTCGTGACGAACCACGACGAAAATTCATGGAATGGCACCATCGATGAGCGAATGGGGATGAACGGCGACGCCATGGCTATTTTGGCCGGAACCTTGACGGGCATGCCCTTGGTATACTCGGGCCAGGAATCTGGATCAACAAAACGACTGCGGTTTTTTGAAAAGGACACCGTGGAATGGGGCGGCTACACGAAAAAGGAGTTGTATCAGACAATTTATCGACTTCACCATGAGGAAGAGGCCCTATGGAACGGAACGTATGGAGCGCAACCGGTGTTCGTCGATCTTGATTCTGATGATGCATTGGCTTGGACGCGAAGCAAACACGAAAGTCAAGTAGCCGTAGCTGTCAATTTTGGCGACGAATCCGTGACCATCCCAATGGAATTGGCGAGCGATTGGCTCACGGTGTGGGGGAAAGTAGCCGCCTCAGATCGCGTTATTATCCCTCCTCATTCTGCATCGGTTTGGGTGAAAGGCAATTAAGAAATCATGAAAAATGGCACCATTGCGTTGATTGCGCATGACGGGAAGAAGGACGAGCTCGTCGAATTTGTCCTCCAGCACCAGGAGTGGTTCAGTGGATTTAACTTAGTGGGCACCGGTACAACAGGGGGGCGGATTGCGAATAAGGGCATGGCCATCGAATGCCTTGCTAGTGGTCCGCTTGGCGGTGATGCTCAGATTGCAGCGCGCATCACAGAAGGTGGGGTTCATGCAGTGATTTTTTTCCGTGATCCCATGGGCAAACACCCACACGAGCCTGATATCAATATGTTGCTTCGTCAATGCGATGTGCATAATATCCCCCTTGCGACCAACCTGGCCACAGCTCAGCTTTTGGTGGGCAATAAGGCATTTGAGCGTGGCTGATTCCAACCAGGGCGCTGAGGACGTTCCGCGAGGACGGGGCCCTTGGCCTCAAATAAATTCCGTTCAAGCGGTATCCAAATGGTTGATGGAACGACTCAAAAGGAACGATGGAGATGAGCGTGAGCCATTAGCAGTGAGCCGGTTGCTTTTGGATCACGTTTCGGAAATGGACCGTTCCGAGCGCATGAGTCAGCAGTGGCGTGCATCCGAATCGCAGCTGGAAAAATTGAGTTTACTGGCCGATCGTTGGAGTTCGGACGAACCCCTTCAATACATCTTAAACGAAGCGCATTTTATGGGGCTGAAGCTGCAAGCGGACCCAAGAGCCTTAATTCCAAGACCTGAAACAGAAGAGTTGGTGCACGCGTTATTGGACAAGATTCCTCTCGACGTTTCCGAAGGGTTGCGATTTTTAGATATTGGGACCGGTTCAGGATGCATTGCGCTTGCTTGGAAGTCTCGACGCCCAATGGACCATGTGGTTGGGCTGGACATTTCCGAGGAGTCCCTTGATCAAGCGAGAATGAATGCCCAGAACCTGCGATTCAATGATGTCGACTGGACGTGCCGTGACATCTTAATGGAGAATCCGGATTGGCCATTATCACCATTCGATACGGTAGTCTCCAACCCGCCGTACATTCCAAATAATGAGCGGGAAACATTGGCTGATGACGTGGTCAATCAAGAGCCTGAAATGGCATTGTTTGTGCCGGATGCAGATCCATTGCTTTTTTACCGACGCATTGTTGAGGGCTGCTTTAAAGAGGGGTGGTTACGGAGCGGAGGGTGGCTCGGTTTTGAATGCCACCGCGATTTCACCGAAGAAGTATGCGGCTTATTCAACGATGCTTATTGGAGGGATGTTGATCGTCGAAAAGATCTCAACGGAAACTGGCGAATGGTCTTTGCCCGATTGCGCTAATGCCTTAGCGCTCAAACTGGAGGTACAGTGCCTCTTCAATGACGTGGGTTGGAATTGCAAATCCAATTCCTTCAACACCCAATCCAAGTACTTTTTCATTCACAACTCCGATCAAGGTGCCTTCGGCATTGATCAAAGCTCCTCCACTGTTTCCGGGGCTTATACTCACATCCGTTTGAATCAATGTTCGCTCGCCGTCCTTTCGTTTCCCGGAAATGATTCCCTTGGTCACGGATGCTCCCAAATCAATGTCGTAAGGCGTGCCCATGGCATAGGCTTCTTCTCCAACATGGATGGATTCAGATAGGTCGAGGGCAAAAGGACGCAAACCAACCGTGTCGACCTTCAGCAAGGCCAGGTCATAGACTGGATGATAGCGCAAGATTTGTGCATTCGCTGTCTCACCGGAATTGAAATAGACGGTATAGGCCAAAGTAGTATCGCTCACCACGTGCTGATTGGTCACAATGTAGCCGTCGCTGCTGATGATACAGCCGCTTCCGTGGCCATCTGAAGCAGCAATGGTGACCACAGACTCAAGTGCATCTGCAACTTTTCCACTAGGTTCTGCTCGATCGGAAATGGAAATGGTCTTCCAATCCTTTTTCCATTCTTTTTCCAGGTTTTCGATGCGTCCCAGTCGCTTTTCAAGAGAAGGCACCTCCAATGCCTGAAACATGGATTCAACCATCGCTTCTGCGATTAAATCACGGTCGAATCCCGGGTCTGAAAAATTATACAACGACCAATTGGACTGGTTCTCAATCGTTACGGTATCCGTTTCCAATCCAAAAGCGTTGTAGAGCCACCAAGCGGTTTTCAGATTGTACCGAACGATTCCTTGTACCCGGTGTTCATTGACTTCGAACAATTGCCCATTCAAAAGGATGGCATCTCCTTTGTGGAACATCCCGTCCATCATCTCTGGAAAATACCCTTGTTTTTGGAGCACTTCATTCAAGTCCTCATCCAGGTTGGAGTATTGGATTTGAACGGGCTCATCGGAGGAACTGATGAATTCTACGCGATTATCCTCGTAGCGCTCAATGTTCTGGAAATACATCCAGGAGTGGCCGCCTTCCGGAATTTCCATATGGAACCCCTCTACGCGCAATGGCGGTCGATTTGGCTTGGCTACCGGATAGGGCGCAAGTGGCGGAAATGAATAGCTCCTCGCGTATACCCGGCGAGGTTTCATGAAAATTCCGCCGGCGTTCAGTGCTGCAGTTCCCAAAGCTGCGATGGCTAACTTCGGTTGTTCAAAATTGCCAAGAGCAAGTCCACCCAATCCAAGGCCAGCAACAACCGCCGCACCATCCGCAAACTTCATTGGATTCATTTGATTTGGGAAGAGAGGCTGAACAGCAGGATAATGCCCGGTACGTTCCATGCGAATCAAGTGCACGGGTTCTTTGTTGCTCAGCATTACGGTGCCAGCCCCCTCGGCAATGGGCCGAAAGTGATAGCCCGAGCTCCAATCCCATGCGTCCTTCGAAAGTGTTGTTTGGTCCGCACTTGCATGGTCGATGCGCACCGTGGATCGGGTGTGCTGATTGAGGGCTGAGCAACTTGTCGCCATCGTGGCTAAGCCGACGACGCCCCACGTTGCCCAACGAAACAGACGCGGCTGGGAGATGGGAGTGAAGGCAATTGACAACATGTTCCAAATATGGCGAGGGTGGGCAGGTAAATGACCTCATGGGGTCTCATGTTTTCCGATTGAATTGTGGATTTCTTGTGCTTGAAATTGATCAAAACCCTTCGCTTTGGGTCCGCATCATGCTAAATTTCAACCATGGCAGACGGGCTTCAACATGAGAACGAAGGAAAGCGAGAAATCGAACAGCTTCGGTCTGAATTGCACGCGCACAATCGGAAGTATTACATCGAAGCGAAACCCGAAATAAGCGACCGTGAATTCGATCACTTGTTGGAAAGGTTGATCGAGTTGGAGTTGAAGCATCCTGAATGGGCCGACCCGAATTCACCCTCGCAGCGCGTAGGCGGAGACCTGACTGATAAGTTTGAGAAGGTGGCTCATTCGCAACCGATGCTCTCTTTGTCCAATTCTTACAATGCTGAGGAAATTTTAGAATGGGCTCAACGACTGGATAAGCTGTTGGAAGGAGAGTCCGTGGAATTTGTGATGGAATTGAAATACGATGGGGTGGCGATAAGCCTGCATTATGAAAACCGGAGCCTCGTTCGCGCCTTGACGCGTGGGGATGGCGCAGTAGGCGAGGACATCACGTCCAACGTTCGAACCATTCAACGGATTCCGCTTGTTCTTTCTCCTGAAGCCCCTGAAAATGTCGAAATAAGAGGCGAAATTTTCTTTCCATGGGCAGGATTTCATGCATTGAACGCGGCGCAAGCCGCAGCGGGCAAAGAACCCTTCGCCAATCCGCGAAACACGGCTGCTGGCACGCTGAAAAGTCAAGACAGTAAGGTGGTCGCATCCCGGGCGTTGGATTGCATGCTGTATGGCTTGGTGTCTCCACCGGAAAATCTCCAAGGCCATCATCAGGCGATGCTCGCAGCCAAAGATTGGGGTTTCCCAATTCCGGATGCCTCCAATCGAATGGTTGAAGTGACGCGTGACGTGGAGGGAATCATGGAGTTTATTGCGCATTGGAATGAAGCTCGGCATGATTTGCCTTTTGCCATTGACGGGTTGGTCATCAAAGCCAATCGGTTCAATCAGCAGCGCGAATTGGGCATGACAGCCAAGTCGCCGCGCTGGGCCATTGCATACAAGTTTGAATCGGAACAACAGAGTACCATCCTCCAACGTGTGACCTACCAAGTGGGGCGAACCGGGGCCATTACCCCTGTGGCTGAATTGGAGTCTGTGCTTGTCGCGGGTACGACAGTGCGCCGAGCTTCGCTGCACAATGCGGATCAGATTGAAGCCATGGACATTCGAGAAGGTGATACTGTGCAGGTTGAAAAAGGGGGGGAAATCATACCCAAAGTGGTGGGCATAGATTTGGAATCCCGTCCGAGCACGAGCGTTCCGCTGGTATATGCCACCCATTGCCCAGAATGCCAATCGCCCTTGGTTCGAAAAGAAGGCGAAGCCAAGCATTACTGCCCAAATGCGCTCCACTGTGCTCCGCAGATCAGGGGACGAATTGAGCATTTTGTGAGCCGCAAAGCCATGAACATCGATGGCATGGGGCCCGAAATCATTGACTTGTTGGTGCGGAAAGGAGGAGTAAAAACCTTTGCTGACCTCTATGATCTTCGCTCCAAGGCCGATAACAATTGGCGGGAAAGGACGGTTCAATATAAATTGTCCGATTCGCCTGTTTCTTCTGATGAACTCTACGTTCAACGGTTGCAAGCCCTTGCAAATTTGAGGTATCGAAATGCTTCTGGTAAGCGGCCTTCCCAACCCGAATCGACGCCTGTAAATCGGAAAGCCGTTGCAGAGGCATTCTCAGAAATCCAAAATGGGAATGGCAGGAGTGTCATGGAATCTTTGGGATTGCTCAATGCGCCCGATGCGCATGCGCCATGGCAAGCGTTTTTGGCCCAAGCGGTTGATTCTTTTCCAATGGCTTCCGAAATCATTTCTTTCGCTGCTCAGGCCGAATTCGCGGATGAGCTCATTTCAGGCAACCGAAAGCTCAACTGGCAAGAACATGGCTGGGGAGTCGAGAAAGTGGACTGGGTCTTTTTGGAAGTCTTTATTCGCAGGCTGTCCAGGCGCAACCGGCAACGCCTCGGTGAGGTGGAGGTGTCGAAATTGCTGGAAGCCATTGACGCTTCACTTGAGCAGCCGTTTGCGCGTGTGCTTTATGCCATTGGAATCCGCCATGTCGGGATAGAAACAGCGAGTTTGTTGGCGCAAGAATTTGGGTCTTTGGAGGCATTGCAAGCTGCGGATGAAGAGGCCATTTTGTCCATACATGGAGTGGGGTCAGAGATAGCAACGAGCATCATTTCTTATTTCCGTGAGAAAGATCACCTCGAGATGATTGGGCGACTGCGAATTGCTGGCGTGGCGCTGGCTCAATCGGAAGAGGATATGCAGCGATCCGGGAGCCGGGTCTTTGAGGGAAAAACCTTCGTGATCACGGGGACCCATCCTATTTCCCGCGAAGATGTCGCAGATTTAATCCGCGAAAACGCTGGAAAGGTCACCTCTTCGGTCAGCAAAAAGACGAGTTATGTTGTGGCAGGAGAGAAGGCAGGCTCCAAATTGACCAAGGCAGAACAACTGGGATTGACGGTTCTAAATTATGAGGAATTGAAGAAAATCATTGCGGAAGGCAACACATGAATATGAAAGAAGGATTGAAATATGCAGCCATTGATTTGGAGTGCGCTACCAGTGATATCGGCAATATTTGCGAAATAGGACTCATTATCATGGAGGACGGGAAAGAGGTGTTCTCGTTCCGTTCGCTTGTCCGACCTGTGGTGCCCGCATTTGGAGATTGGCAACGATGGAACCTAACGTATTCATTGAAGGATGCCCTCTCAGCTCCAAGCTTTCCGGAAGTTTGGTCGCGCGTGGCAGATGAAATCAAAAGCATTCCCCTCATAGCGCATAATGCATCCCAGGTGGAATGCAAGCACTTGGGTCATGCCTTTTCTCATCATCAAATGAAGGAAGAGGCGAACGCTCCTTTTTATTGCACATTGGAACTGGCCCGAAAGGCCTGGCCTGAAATTGAGAAGCACGGCATCAAGAGCCTCGCTCGACGTTTCAATTGGGAATTGGACCACCACAATCCCGAGAGCGATGCCCGGGTGTGTTCTGCGGTAGTTGAGCGAGTAGCCAAAGAGAAGGAAATCAAATCATGGGAGGGATTGGTGGCAAAAAACCAATGGAACTGCCATGTTATTCCGCAATTTCAGAATCGATTGATTGTTCGCGCCAAACATTCGGCGCCGAAAAAGCGCGCAGACTACATCCATGAGTTGGTTACGTGGAAACCAACGGCCAAATTCGAATCAATGAGCAAAGGGCAATCGTTTGTCATCAGTGGATTTGACAATGCGCAAAAACAAAAGTTACGCATGATGGGGAGCAAGGCTGGTCTCATGCACAGAAGGTCTGTCAATGCTAGGATTGATTTTTTGGTGGCGGACGTGAAGATGGGTGCCGCGAAATATGCGCGATGCGTCGAATATCAGATTCCCATTGTGAGCATGGATCAATTCTTTAAGCACCTCGAAGGGATGAAAGATTGATTGCTATCGGAACAATTCAAATCCGCCGGTCAATGTTCCGCGCTGTTCGTCTCCGCAAACGATGAGGTACTCGAGTTTGTAATAGTAAAATCCTTCCGCAACGTCGTCATCGTTGATCCGACCATCCCACTCCACGGGGTTTCCTTGATAGCCGTATACCAGGTTGCCCCATCGATTGAAGATGGACAGCTCAAATTCTCGGACAATTGAAAGCAAAGGGAAGTCGGGAAAATCTTCGAGGTAGAGGGTCAATCGATCATTGTAGCCGTCTCGATTCGGAGAGATGACGTTTGGGAATCGAGCGGAGCTCGCATCGATGGTCGCTTCGGGATCCTGGTACACCACTACTGAGTCTTGACTGGCGCATCCATTTTCTTCGAATGCAACGGTCAAAAAATACGTGCCAGGAGCGAGGGCGGTTGGTGCCAAAGGGTCCAGTGCGTTCAAAGCACCTTCGACCCAGTCCCAATTCAAGATGGGGGTGTAATCAATTGGGGACACAGCAATCCCTGAGATTAAGCTTGTTGGGGAAGAACAGGTCAGGGTGTCGGCGTAACCCGCCTCTACTACTGGGAAGGTGAAATCTTCAGAAATGGTGACCTCGGTTGTGGATGTGCACCCATTCCCCGGGTTGTTAGTGGTTACACTCCAAGTGCCAGGGGTGTTCGTCACTAACTCGAAGGGCTCATTGGTCCAAGTGAAATTTGCGGCATTCGGCAGTTGCCAATTGAATTCAGCATCCACGTCGCCATTGGTCAACAAGAGGGTCACGGAATCGACGGAACAATTGATGACATTGTTGGACGAAATTAGAGCGGATTGATAAGTCGTTGTATCCAGGTCAATCGTGAATGCCAAGCTGTCTAAGCAAGCCCCTTCATTCCAATCTGCAACGAGCAAAAAATTCCCAGCCGCGTCGATTGTCGCGGTGGTTTGGTTGGATTCAAAGTTCGCGCCCGCATCGATGGATGACCATGAAAATTCGATGCCACTGGGGAAGTTGGAGCCTGCAATCACTTCAATGGTCGGATTTGCACAGGTCAACGTGCTGCTGGGGTCGGTGAGCACTGTGGCCTCTAATTCCTCGACCAATACCACGATGGTGTCTGAAATGCTTGCATCGCAGAACCCCTCATAACTGACGACATAAGTCATGGTGGAGTCCGGCGTGCACAATGTTGTGGAGGCATTCGGATCTGAGAGAAAGTCAGAGGGCTCCCAGGTATACACCGTATTGGGTGCGCCAGAGACGTTGAGTTCAATGCTGCTTCCCGGGCAAATGGCAACGAGAGGGTCCGTCGCGATGATATTGGGAGCCAGGCAAACCGTTTGGTTATTGAATGATCCTCCTGTGCTGCCGGTGAACCCCCAGTAAACCTCAGATTCTCCGTTGAAGATCTCGTTCACCAAGTCCACTTCTGCAAACAAGCGCAAGTCGCAGTCGAAATACACCGCTATGATGGTCGTATTCGGATCCCACGTAATTCGAACGGGGTGGTCCTCACCGTCTTCTATGTTGGCGCCGTTGATGTTTGCGTTCACAGGTCCAGCCAAGCCAGTCGGAGGATTGTGGTCCACCGAACCATCCGATACGAAGCCAATGTGGTCAGTGACCAAATCGCCAAACTGTCCGTTTTGCCAGGTGTCAAATTCGATGCCAAAACTCGGGTCAAAACCACTGAATCCCAGAGCTCCGCCTGTTTCACCGAGTGCATTGGTTCCAACATTTTGAAGCACAAATACCATTCCATCTGCTCCAGTCGCGTCAATGGTTCCGAAGTTCATGCTGAAGTTGAGCTCGAAGGCTTCGGTGAGGTCGATCTGTTCGCCATACCAAACGGTTCCATTTTGATTGCCCTGTGTGGTAGTGAGTTGATAACAGTCCCCATCGCTGGCAGTTGCGGTTCCGTTCAAGAAGTAGGTTTGAGCCGAAATGCCGGTCGATAACCACAGGAACCCTGCTGCAAGCAGTCGCTGCATCACGTTTCGAATCGGGTTGGACGAACTTCTGCCAGGCATCACGCTTCAAAATGATAAGCCAACCTTCAGGTTTAGCCTTCGGTTGGTCAAGTAATTTGGGATGGCATAGAGCCGACGATTGACATCTTCGATCCACGTGTGATTGATGGTGTTTCGAATGCCTAGAATGTTGAAGACTTCAATAGAAATGAAACCGCTTAAGTCATCATGCTTGGTTGTGCGATTTCCTGAGGTGAACAGTTCTCGGGAAAAACCAATGTCTACACGGCGATAGGTGGGCGTCCGCAAAATGTCTTTGTATCGTTCGAAGGAGGGAGGTCCGAATGGAAGTCCCGTGCCAAAGTAGAGGCTAATGAGCACTTTGTAGGCTTCATTTCCCGGCATTTCGTCCTGAAAAAGGAGGCTCATATTGAAGCGTTGGTCGGTTTGGCGGGGTATGAACCCTGGAGAGATCAAAGCGCTGTCCACGGGCACGTTGTCCAATGTAAACCCGGTGATGATTGGCGTTCCGGCGCTGTTATAATACTGCCAGTAATCATCATCGTTCAAATCTTCTTCCGTTTTCATCACGGACATGCGAAACCAACTTTGGATGCCGTCGATGAATTCGCCGTTCAACATGAAGTCCGCACCTGCCGCATAACCTGAACTATTGTTTTTGGCGTAATAGCGTTGTCGGACGTTTTCAATTTCGTAAGGGATCAAGGCATCCATGCCTTTGTAATAAACTTCGCCGACCATTTTAAATGGGCGATCATACAACTTGAAAATGCGGTCCATGCCCAGCACGAAGTGCGTAGCTTTTTGGGGCCGAATGTCGGCATTGAGCGTACCGTCCAGCCGTCGCATTTCCCGATAGAATGGTGGCTGCCAGTATACCCCTGCCGCAAAGTTCCATACGACGGACGGCATTCCCTCTTCCTCCAAAGGACGGTAACTGATATGTCCACGAGGCCCGCCAACCAAGACGGGGCCACCGGTTTCATTGGTTCGTTCGTTGGTGAACCCCCAATGATGGCCGCGAATCCCAGCGTTTATTTCCCAGAGGCCTTTGAATCGGTCTTCCCATGCCCAACTGCCCTGAACAAATGCCTGACTCCGCTGAGCATTTACATTGTTGTTGGCCCGGATGACATCCTCCAATTCAATGGTCTGCTGCGGCCCGTCATCAATGTAGCCGATGCTGTCTTGCGGATGCGGAGCGATGAAACCAGCAGAGTCAGTAAGCGACCATTCCGCCAAATAATCTTCAATTTGTTCACGTTGCCATTTTACCCCCCATTCCAACAGTCCGTTGCCGCCTCCGAAGGAAGTTGACCCCTTGAGCGCTGTGCTGATAACATTGGCGTATAGCCGGTTTCGTGCGTGGTTGAGGAACACACCTACTCCGCGGTTCACAGCTTCTTCTCCCAGAGCATCGGATCCTAAATCGCGATCCAGCTCATCTAAAAAGTAGGCGCCGAGGATGTCAAAAGTCTCTGACTCGGCGGTTTGAAAGGCAGAAGTAATCCAACGGAGGCGGTGATTTTCTCCCGTGTGATTGACCGCCAGCGCACCAAAGCCCGTGCGATAGGAGGTTTTTTCTTGTCCGTCGAAATATATTTTGAGTCGCAAGGCCTCATTGATGTTGCCGACATCGGATTGTCGTTCTTCAGGAATGAAGGTGTAATCATTCTGACCATAAATTCCGAGCAATTCGATTTCCCAAGGACCATAACCGTCCGGATCAATCGTGACAAAAGATTGCACATCGATGTAACGCGGCTGGTATTCCCCTCCTTCATCCAGTGTGCCCAAAACGTAGGAGTTGTCTCGAAATCGCACACCGGTGTTCGCTGTCCACAAGCGGTGTCCGGCAGGACCTTTGCGACTCACCAGGTCCTGTTGCGCTTGCGCTCCGAGCATGCTTCCTGTAAATCGCGTGGCTGCTTTGGTGGGCTTGCGGTATTGGATGTCCAAGACCGAGCTCATCTTATCCCCATATTTCGCTTCAAATCCGCCCGCTGAAAACTCGATGGATTCCACCATGTCAGGATTGGGGAAGGAGAGGCCTTCCTGTTGACCTGCGCGAACGAGAAAAGGCCGGTACACCTCTACGTCGTTGACGTAGACCAAGTTCTCATCAAAGCTTCCTCCTCGAACGTTGTAACCACTCGATAGTTCGCTTGTGAAATTAACCGGTGCTTGAATCAACAAGTCTTCAATCGTTCCTCGTGGCGATGGAATGCGCGCGGCGACCTTGGGATCGATACGCTGGATTGGCCCGGTACGTTCTCCATCTGCAATCACTTCCGAAGTCTTCAATGCGACGCCCGGGATTAACGTTATGTTCCGCTCCGTTGGGGATGATTCACGAAGTTCTACGGTGATTTCTTTGGTTTGAAAACCAACAAATCCAAAACGCACTGTCCAGCTTCGATTGGTCCTCAGTTGCAGTTCGAATGTGCCATCAATCGAGGTGACAACGGCTGCTGACTTTTGATCAATTGGAATGACTGTAGCACCTGGCAAGGCCTGTCCAGACTGATTTCGAACGATACCCCGCAATGTGCCCATTCCATCGCTGTCACTCTGTCCTGAACATATGAAGGCTGAGAAACACGCCCCGATGATCATGAGAAGGCGGATGAATTGCCGCTTCATCGTTTCAAAGATCCATTTCGAATGGCCTCTACAAACTTTGCCCATGCAACCGGGTTGAACAGGCTGATGGGAGGCAGTTGGCCTTGGTAATAGTTTTGCTGCGCCTGTTGCTGGACCGTGTAATTGTAGACTTCACTGCCGTCGCGACCGACCTCCATGAGGCGATCGTAGACGTCTGCGGCATTCAACCGCTGCTGTCCTATGGTATAGGCATCTGCTGTAAGCTGTAACTCCAAGAATTCTTCCCGAAATCGCTCCCGAGTTGGCCACGGATAAATGAAGGCTTGATCAATTGCAATGGTGTCTCTTCCAAGAGGTTGAACTACATTCATTCGTTTGAATTCTAGGTCATTAGGGACGAAAAATTCCTGTGTAATGAAGCCTACTGAGGACACTGTGATGGTGTCGTTTTCCAATGCCGGGATGCTGAAAAAGCCATTGGCATCGGTCATGGTTCCGCGAAGATCACGCTTTCGAAAAACGGTGGCAAAGGGAAGGGGGGACAAAGAATCTCCAGTAACAACCATTCCGCTGATCTGAACGACTTCAGGGGTGGAGGTCAATGATGAATCTATGGCATTTGACTGGGCATGGCAGAATGCTGAAATGCACGAAGCAGTGACGAGAAGCGCTGTGAGTTTCAGATTGTTCAGCATGATGCGAAAATTACGACAAGTGCAGCAGGTCAGCAAGAATGACCTTTATGAGGCCTGTGCGGTCTTGAATTCGGAGGTGAAGTGAAACTCGAGTTCGGGATAATTTCCGATTTCCATGTCGAGGAGGAACTTGGATGGAGCGAGATACACATCGTTTTTGTCCTTGTCAACTACCATTTCTGTTCCTTTAATCCGTTTGAATTCTTCTAATTTTTCTTCGTTTTCACTCACAATCCAACAAGCCTTGAAATACGCTTTCGGCTGGAACTCACATTTGGCACCGTATTCGTGCTCAAGCCGGTATTGGATGACCTCAAACTGCAGTTCTCCAACGGTGCCTACGATCTTTCTATTGCCCAATTCTCGGATAAACAACTGAGCGACCCCTTCATCCGTGAGTTGTTGAATTCCTTTCTCCAATTGCTTGCTCTTCATCGGGTCTTTGTTCACCAATTCCTTGAAGATTTCTGGAGAAAAGCTCGGAATTCCTCTGAATTGCATGGACTCACCTTCGGTAAGGGTGTCTCCGATTTTAAAGCTTCCCGTATCGTAGAGTCCAACCACATCTCCGGGCCATGCTTCGTCAACTACGCTCTTGTCCTGGGCTAAAAATGTGGCAGGGTTGGCAAACTTGAGTTTCTTATTCAGTCGGGTGTGGTTGAAGAATGTATTGCGTCGGAAAGTTCCGCTGCAAACGCGCATGAAGGCAATGCGATCACGATGGCGCGGGTCAATATTGGCGTGGATTTTAAAGATAAATCCTGTAAATGCGGATTCTTCCGGGTCCACTTGACGCACATCGGTTTCCCGTGGTCTTGGATCGGGGGCAATGTCGATGAACGTATCGAGCATTTCTTGAATGCCAAAATTATTTACAGCACTTCCGAAAAACACAGGAGCCAAATCGCCGTCCAAGTAAGGCTGAGCATCCCAATCCTCATAGACGCCTTCAATGAGTTCGACATCCTCTCGCAATTGCTGCGCATGCTCGTCGGTCACCCACTCATCCAATTCGGGCGAATGAATGTCTTCGACGGAAACGACATCTTTCGAGATTTTGGTTTTGTCGGGATTGAAAAGGCGCAACTGCTTCTCGTACAGGCTGTATACTCCTTTAAATGATTGTCCACCACTGATGGGCCAGCTCAAGGGACGCACCTGGATGCCCAATTTCTCTTCCAATTCATCCAACAAGTCAAATGCGTCTTGTCCTTCCAAGTCCATTTTGTTGACGAAGATGATCACAGGCGTTTTGCGCATGCGACAAACTTCCATCAAACGTTCTGTCTGAGCCTCGACGCCTTTGACGCAATCAATGACCAAAATAACACTGTCCACTGCAGTCAAAGTCCGGTACGTATCCTCAGCGAAATCCCTGTGTCCCGGTGTGTCGAGTAGGTTGATCAAGCGTTCCTTGTAGTGAAAAGCCATGACCGATGTAGCGACAGAAATCCCTCTTTGACGCTCAATTTCCATGAAGTCGGACGCAGCCGTTTTGGTGATTTTGTTGTTTTTGACTGCACCCGCTGTCTGAATCGCTCCTCCGAAAAGGAGGAATTTTTCCGTGAGGGTCGTCTTTCCGGCATCAGGGTGGCTGATGATGGCGAACGTTCTGCGCTTTTTAATTTCTTCTTGGATCAATGCCATGGGACCGCGAAATTACAAAGCAGAACGACGAGAATGCCGCAATAGTTGTTGCCATTCTTCAACGGCTTTCGATTGTCGAAATGCCTTCAGTTGTGATGGAGAAGGCATGGGCCAATTCTCAAGGGAATTCAATGCTTGAGCCAATTGCTGGTGGTTGCCCGGCTCATAGAGCTTTCCAAACCTTCCATTGGCCAACAATTCGGGTGTACCACCGGTATTCGTTCCAATGATAGGGATTTGACGCGCCAATGCTTCGATCGTCACCATGCCAAATGTCTCGGAAACGCTGCACATGGCGTACGCATCACAGCAATCATAGGCAGCTGCCAACCGGTCGGTCGGCGGTCGCCAATGCACACGGTTTGCCACATTGAGCGCGACAGCCAAATCCTGCAATTCGTTTTGGTGATTGACGCCTTTGGTGTTGGGGGTATTTTCTCCAATGATGAATGCGTGCCAATGAGTGGCTTCAGGTTCGGCCAATGCACGCAACAAATCGGCTTGTCCTTTGAGCGGATCAATTCGACCGAACAGTCCGATGATGGGTACACGCTCGGGTATACCCCATTCTTTTCGGCCATTTTTTTTATCTCCGATTTTGTCAAACCATTCATCCTCTAATGCGAGTGCAATGACTTCGGTCTGTGCTTTCTTGAGGGGAGTGTTGCGCAACGCTTCCTCCCGCAGACCGTGCAACGGACTTACCCAACGATTCACGGCGGCAAAACGCATCCGATGCCACGGAGCATTTTTAGGTTTTGGGATTTGCATGCCTTGCTGAAAGATGAGGGCACAATTCAATCCTCGAGCAGCCCAAGCGGCCAGCGGCAAATCCCGAGGGTCGCGGATCCATAGCACATCAAATCGATTGGTGAGCAGATGTTTTTTGAGTGCCGATGCCGCACCTATGGGCAGATAACGGCGCTGCCTCGGAATGAATCGCAAGGGCAAGTTGGACGCTACCACAGAGGTGGCCAAGGGACTTTCGGGCACAGCATTTATTTCAACTTCATGCCCAGCCTCTTGCATCCACAGGGCATACCGTTGGAGGTTTCGCTCCAATCCACCCCATCCCATTGAACTGGAGAGGAATGCGATTCTCATCTTCGGTCTGGCCGCATGGTCATTTCGCTGAACACCCCTTTTCCGCCAGAAGAAACGGCAAAGGCGATGGCTTCGGCGATGAAGCCGGGTTGCATGCCTTGCTCAAATTGCGGGCGGTAGTTTTCCCGCAATTCATCGTCCTTGGTTTGGTCTATGAAGGAGGTGTCGACTGCACCGGGGTTGATCGTTGTGACCGCGAGCTCGTCTCGGAATTCGATGCGCAAGGATTCGCTGATGGCCAGCACCGCATGCTTGGTCGCGCAATAGATGCCACTGTTAGGAAACACGTTTCGAGCGGCAATCGAGCCAATCTGGATTACGTGTCCTTTGTTTTCAATCAAACTCGGTAGGCAGGCATGCAACGTGTTCAATACGCCGCCAATATTCACATCAACCATCTTCTTCCAGTCGCCCAATTCAGCTGTTTTGAGCGGTTCGAAGATGCCAAGACCAGCGTTTGGAATGCAGACATCGATACCTCCCCAATGGGCGATGGTTTCTTCTACCGCCAACTTGACGTGCTTTTCGTCGGTCACATCGACAATTTGATAACGAATGAATTCCGAAGGACAATGTTCCGCCACGGATGCAAGAGCAGCTCTGTTTCGAGCGAGCATGGTGACGCGGTGGCCTGCAGCAGATAGGACTTTTGCAGTAGCGGCACCGATGCCGCTGGAACCACCGGTCAGGAGTATTCGGAGAGATTTCACGCGGCTAATTTAGGTCGAAAAGCCCTTAAGGATTGACGCCAAAACGGAAGGGCTGGTAACCAATGACGCGATCATAACCACTGACGTCCCAATAGTAAGCAAGCACTTGGTATACATTGTCCGCTCGGGCATGTGACCCCTCGATGTCCGCTACAATTCCCGGAAAGGCTTGCAAGGATTCGGCGCTCGTTTGTCCTGCTGATTTTGAATCGCGCGTCAAGTAGAGGTAATTGTAATAGCCTTGCTTCACGAAAAGGGTGGTTTCGTATCGTCGAGTCACTTGGTTCCACGCCATGCGATGGGTGGGCTGCAAGCTCCAGTCAGAGATGCCGCCAAACACATAGATGTCCTTGCCGACCAATGGTTCAAAGGCTTTTAAGCTGAAATGTACTTGGACATAGTCGCTGCCCGTCGTGTTTTCTTGGCGATCGTTGGCAATCGTAAAATGCCCATCCAAATCTCGACGGGCTTGATGAAAGGAGAATGTTCGGGGCTCGTCTTCTTCCAAATAGACGTGCCAAAAAGATGCTGTTTCTTCAATGCGTTGGATGCCGAGGGCTGCAAACTGATTGCTTTTGAGATCCGCGAATCGCCAGCTGTTTCCACCGGCAAATGATTGCTCATTTGTGGGGTTATAGACAACCTCATTGCCGCGCACGAATTGGGGTTCTATATGGGAGATAGCAGATTCCCAGCGACCATTTTGCAGCGCCACGCATTGCAACGCATCGTAGGCGTCGTACAAGGGATAATTGCTGTCCCCGTGTTTGACGGTGAAATCCAATTCCTGGTGGGTCCGTTTGTCCCGGATCACAGTCGATTCTCGAGCCAGCGCTTCAATGGTGACGGCTGTCTCGTACAAGGTAAACCGGCGCCGAATCAGTGCTTCATCTGGGCGGTCGATATCGTAAACCTCAACGATATAATTGCCGCTCAAGGCAAATTCCGTCAAGTTGTTCGGGAATGAGGAGCGGTAGTGGATGTAAGTCGCTTTGGTGTTGAAGCTCGATTCGATGGATTCGAAACTGCCGGTAGTGAACCCATTGATCCAGTCAGAAGGATCCAAGTCAGGGGAATCAAACCAGTCGAACGTGCAGTGCTTCCAGCGTATTTCAAGCCGCCGTTGGTAGGGTGAAAAGTCATCAAAAGCCAACTCCAGACGTCCGCTTTGCAGGGGTACAAATGGCGATGCTGTCGGCACCCCGTAAGGATGCAATTGAACCGTCCGAATATCTTCAGCGGTGAACGAAATGGGGTAGGCCAATTCTTGACCGGTGATACTGCCCCCAAAAAAGACGATCCAAACAACCGCTCCGAGCCATTTTTTGCTCAGGCGATTCGAGCTGCCAGTCGTGGCCCTTGAACGGCTGTTCGTGCTTGTTGTGCGATGGAAGTTGCTCATTGATGCAGAAATTTATGCCAAAGTGGTGCAGGTTCGTTACCGAGACCTAACTTTGCGCCCCGAAAAGTAAATCTTCGCGTGCTTATGTCCCGCAAAATTCGGATTAGAAAAGGAGCAGATATTCGGCTGAAAGGCCGGCCAACCAAAACGGTTGAAACTGCTGCGCCCACGGCAACTTACGCCGTACAGCCCCCCAATTACCATGGTGTCGTGCCCAAATTGGAAGTGAAAGAAGGAGCCGCTGTTGAGGCGGGCTCACCACTCTTCCACAGCAAAGAAACTCCAGCGATGAAGTTTTTGAGCCCAACAAGCGGAACGGTTAAGGCCATTGTGAGGGGAGAGAAACGACGAATACTCGCCGTTGTTGTTGAATCAGACGGTGGCAACAAAGCGGCCGCCTTGGGTAAAATCAATGTGGCTGATGCCTCAGCGGATGATATTCGCGGCGCAATGCTCAGCCATGGGATGTTTCCATTCGTGGAGCAACGTCCATTTGCTGATGTGGCCAACCCCATGGATACCCCAAGGAGTATTCATGTGAGTGGTTTCGATTCCGCCCCGCTGGCACCTGACATGGAAATTGTCTTGCGCGATCGAATGGAGGCTTTCCAAGCCGGGATCCACGCCCTGAGTGCCCTAGTCCATGGCGACTCAATTCACTTAGGTGCACGCCCTGAACAGTCCATGTTCTCTGGTTTGGAAAAGGTTGCGATCACGACGTTCGAAGGACCGCATCCTGCGGGCAACGTTGGGGTCCAAATTCACCATACGCTTCCGGTAAACAAGGGAGAAGTTGTGTGGACCATGCATGCAGAAGATGTAGCCAACCTCGGAGAAACGCTGACGACTGGCGTATACACCACCAAACGAACCGTGTCTGCTGCTGGGTCGGAACATCCGTCTCCGAAATACTTTCAAACGAACTTGGGGTGTGAGTTGACTGCTTTGACTGCAGGCCACCAAGGAGATGCTACGCGTTTCATTTCGGGCAATCCACTCACGGGCACACATGCTGCCGCTGACGGTTATTTGGGCGGTTTGGACCACCAGCTCACTTTGCTTCCGGAGGGGAATGAGCCCAAGTTTTTGCTGACTTCGGGTTGGTTGAGCCCGGGGCTGGACAAATTCTCACTTTCGAAGTCATACCCGACGTGGTTGATGCCAAAATCCAAAGAATTCGTCATGGATACGAATACGGGAGGTGAGGAAAGAGCGTTTGTTGTTACGGGCCAATACGAGCCTGTTTTTCCATTTGACATCTATCCCGTTCAGCTCATCAAGAGCATTTTGGCCAATGACATTGACGCCATGGAGAAGCTCGGTATTTATGAAGTTGCTCCAGAGGATTTCGCTTTGTGCGAATATGCCTGCACCTCTAAAATTGCCGTTCAAGACATTGTCAGGGATGGCTTGGATAATTTGAAGAAAGAACTTGGATAATCAGCGATTATGAAAGCACTGCACAAAATGCTGGACTCGATCCGGCCTCATTTTGAAGAAGGAGGAAAGCTGAGCCGTTTCTGGGTCGTTTACGATTCTTTGGAAACGTTTGCATTCACTCCAGGACATACCACGAAGAGTGGTGTTCACATTCGCGACGGCGTGGATTTAAAGCGGACCATGTTCATGGTCATTGTTGCGTTAATCCCTGCTTTGCTATTTGGCACTTGGAACCAAGGCCACCAATACTTGCTCTCCATCGGCGAAGTGAGCGTTGCCGATCCACTGATGATGGCGTTTTGGGACAAGCTCTTGATCGGAGCGGTGAAGGTTCTTCCGCTTGTCGTCGTGAGCTATGGTGTCGGTCTTGGCATTGAATTTCTTTTTGCGGGCATGCGTGGCCACAGCATCAACGAAGGTTATTTGGTCTCGGGAATGCTGATTCCGCTTATCATGCCTGTAGACGTCCCGTTGTGGATGCTTGCTTTGGCCGTGGCGTTTGCTGTCATTATCGCAAAAGAGGTCTTTGGGGGCACTGGGATGAATATCCTGAATGTGGCCCTAACGGCCCGAGCCTTCCTGTTCTTTGCTTATCCGAAACAACTCTCGGGAGAGATTTGGATCCATGAAGTGGCAACTTCAAAGGCGGGTGGTTTGCTCGTGGACGGTTACACAGGTGCCACAGCGCTTGGGCATTTGGCCTCCACGGTTGGAAAGGCGCCAACAGAGCCGGCCGTTGCAGGTGTCATGGACATGTTCGCCGCCGGTGGAATGTTCAGCTTCACGAATTCATTCTTTGGTCTTATCCCTGGTTCGGTTGGAGAGACTTCGGCGCTGGCGATTTTAATCGGAGCAGCTTTGTTGATATGGACAGGAATTGGCAGCTGGAAGGTAATGTCCTCTTTTCTGGTTGGAGGATTGGCCATGGGGGCGATTTTTAATGCGATGGGATTGAACGCTTACATGACAATACCTGCCATTCATCAAGTGGTGATGGGTGGGTTCATGTTTGGCATGGTGTTCATGGCGACGGATCCCGTAAGCGCTGCCCAGACGGAACGAGGAAAGTGGATTTATGGCTTTTTTGGCGGCTTTTTGTCGATTATGATTCGGGTTTTCAATCCGGCATATCCGGAAGGGGTGATGATGGCGATTCTTTTCATGAATGTAATGGCACCACTCATTGATCATTACGTGATTCAAGCCAATGTGAGCAAGCGTGAAAAGCGCGCTGAACTCGCTCTGGCCAAACATGCAACTGCTTAATTCGAAGAACCATGGCAATTGATAAAAATAGCACGGGCTATACGTTTCTCTTCTCCATCATCATGGTGGTTGTAGTAGGAACGTCGCTGGCCTATACGTCTCTTTCGTTGAAAGAGCGTCAAGATGCGAATGCGGCGGACAAGAAAATGATGGATATCCTCGGGGCGATCGGCGTCGATGCGAACCGAACCAATGCCAGTGAGCTATTCGCGGATTATGTGGTCGAGCGAGTGGCAATTGACATGTCTGGTCGGGAATTGATGGCAACTTCCTCAGCGGTTGATCCAAAAGACAAACAAGACCCCTTTGGAATCGATGTGAAGAAGGATTACCGTGCGAGTGTCAAATCCGCCGTCAAAGCGACGGACGGTGACGAGGCTGCATTGATGGCTGCGCTCTCCGAAGATGGCTTGCGATTCCCACTTTTCCGCTGCGCCAAAGACGGTGCGAGCCTTTACGTCATTCCTATGGTGGGGTCAGGCCTTTGGGGGCCCATTTGGGGATATGTTGCACTCGAAGAGGACAAGACCACTATCTACGGTGCTAATTTTGATCACAAAACCGAGACACCGGGTCTGGGAGCAGAAATCAAAGAGACCTTTTTCACAGAGAAGTTCAAAGGCAAGCAGCTCAACGCTGAAGCGGCTGCCTTGTTTACCATCACCAAGGGTGGTGCGCCGACGGACGAATACAGCGTCGACGGCATCACGGGAGGAACCATTACGTCGAAAGGGGTGGATGAAATGATGAACCGCACCTTGAAAGTGTACTACCGGTATTTTGAATCAGAAACACGCGCCCAACGATGAGCACCGATACAGCAGCAGCGCCTAAGAAAGAGTCGTTGTTTTCCAAAAAGAATCGCAGGCTCCTCAAGGATCCGCTCGACGATTCCAATCCGATCACCGTTCAAGTGTTGGGAATTTGCTCGGCATTGGCCATTACGGTTCAATTGCAGCAGGCGGTCATCATGAGCTTGTCCGTTTTGTTTGTGATGATCGGTGGCAACGTCATCGTATCACTTTTGCGAAATCTGATTCCCGATCGCATTCGAATCATTGTCCAGCTCGTGGTTGTGGCTTCATTGGTCATCATCGTGGATCAGGTGCTGAAGGCCTTCCAGCCTGATATTTCAGAAAAATTGTCGGTATTCGTTGGTCTGATCATCACCAACTGCATCATCATGGGCCGTTTGGAAGCGTTTGCTTTGGCCAATAAGCCTGGTCCATCTTTCTTAGATGCAATTGGCAACGCCATGGGGTATGCCTGGATTTTGTTGGCCGTCTCCATTGTACGTGAAGTCTTTGGCAGTGGCGCGATTTCACTTCCTGGGATGGGACAAGTCAAATTTCTGCCCACGGAATGGTTCATGAGCGAAGGGGGATTTTATGAGAACAACAACCTCATGATTTTGCCGCCGATGGCGCTCATCACTGTCGGTATTATCATCTGGATCCAGCGCAGTCGCAATCAATCCTTAATCGAAGAGAACTAATGGAATACCTCAGCATATTTGTGAAGGGCATCTTCATTGAGAACATGATTTTCGCCTACTTCTTAGGCATGTGTTCTTACTTGGCCGTTTCGAAGACGGTGAAAACTGCCAACGGACTGGGCCTTGCCGTGATTTTCGTTTTGGGAATCACTGTTCCGATCAATTACCTCTTGGAAAATTACGTTTTGAAAGAAGGAGCGTTGCAATGGATTAGTCCGGAATACGCGACCGTGAATTTGAGTTTCCTCAGCTTCATTATGTTCATTGCAGTCATTGCATCCATGGTGCAATTGGTGGAGATGATTGTCGAAAAATTTGCGCCGGCCTTGTACGGAGCATTGGGTATTTTCTTGCCGTTGATCGCCGTGAACTGCTCCATTTTGGGAGGTGCCTTGTTCATGCAAGACCGCCAGTACCCGAGCATTGGTGAGGCCACGGTCTTCGGCTTGGGTTCAGGTGTTGGTTGGTGGCTTGCCATCGTAGCCATCGCCGCCATTCGCGAGAAAATTCGCTATTCACACGTGCCGGCTCCGCTCAAGGGACTGGGCATCACGTTCATTATTACGGGACTTATGGGCATTGCGTTCATGAGCTTCATGGGCATTGAAATTTGATAGAGATGACGACTACAATTGTTCTGACA
>Ga0206126_10001561_pt1 | contig 27184 bp, 10 predicted proteins | sample Helgoland_Spring_5_FD_148621 | JGI IMG/M metagenome (GOLD analysis project Ga0206126, IMG submission 148621) | Pelagic subsurface seawater microbial communities from Kabeltonne, Helgoland, North Sea - Helgoland_Spring_Bloom_20160412_1 | ecosystem: Environmental > Aquatic > Marine > Epipelagic ...
ACGACGAAAGCGGTAAGTGGGAAAGGCCTACTAACATACTTAACAATTGGCGTGTTACAAAAACTTGCTTGAGATTAGGTAGTCGTATTATAGGAAAGTGTATGATGGGCTCAACCTCAAATTCATTAGACAAGGGAGGTAAAAACTTTAAGAAATTATATAACGATTCAGACGTTACAAAAAGAAATAAGAATGGGCAAACAAAAAGTGGATTATATAAGCTTTTTATACCGATGGAGTGGAACTATGAAGGATTCATCGATGAACACGGTTGGCCGGTTTTTGACGTACCTAAGAAAGATATTCTTGGTCCTCAAGGTGACGTTATTGATGAGGGCGTCATTGATCATTGGGAAAATGAAGTTGAAGGATTAAAAGACGATCCGGATGCGTTGAACGAATACTATCGTCAATTCCCAAGAACAGAACAACACGCTTTTAGAGATGAGTCTAAACAATCATTATTTAACTTGACTAAGATCTATCAACAGATAGACTACAATGACGAGTTAAAAAACAATACAATGGTTACGAAAGGAAACTTTCAATGGGAACACGGTATTAAAGACACAAAAGTAATGTTCTACCCGAACAAAGACGGTAGGTTTTATATTACTTGGGTCCCTGATCAAGAACAACAGAATAATATAATAATAAAGAATGGTATTAAATATCCAGGAAACGAGCACATGGGAGCTTTTGGTTGTGACAGTTATGACATTAGTGGTGTTGTGGGCGGTGGTGGCTCTAACGGATCACTTCATGGATTAACGAAATTTTCAATGGAGGATGCCCCTCCTAACCATTTCTTTCTAGAATACATAGCTAGACCATCAACAGCTGAAATGTTTTTTGAAGATGTACTGATGGCTATGGTATTTTACGGAATGCCTATATTAGCTGAAAACAACAAACCAAGATTGCTTTATTATTTAAAGCGTCGAGGATATAGAGGCTTTAGTATCAACAGACCAGATAGGTCTTACAACAAGTTGTCGGTGTCAGAGCGAGAAGTAGGCGGTATACCTAACTCAAGTGAAGACATCAAGCAAGCACACGCCTCAGCAATTGAAACTTATATAGAAGATTTTGTTGGTCAAACAAAAGAAGGGTACGGTGATGTTTATTTACAAAGAACATTAGAAGACTGGGCTAAGTTTGATATAAACAACAGAACAAAGCATGATGCATCGATAAGCTCCGGCTTAGCTTTGATGGCATGCAACAAACACAGATATAGTCCTAAGGGAGCTATAACCACAAAGAAATATTCCTTAGGGTTTAAGAAATACGACAATAAAGGAACCACCTCAAAAATAATGCAATAGATGAATGTAAGTACAAATACTAATAGTCCATTTCCTGATCAGGTAGTAAGTGACGCTGAAAAAGCAACGCTAGAATACGGATTGCAGGTTTCTCGTGCTATTGAGCAAGAGTGGTTTAATTATGGAGGTGCAGGTTCAAATAGATATCTAACTAACTGGAATAACTTTCATAACCTAAGGTTATACGCCAGGGGAGAACAAAGCGTTCAAAAATATAAAGATGAATTAGCTATTAACGGCGATTTATCTTATTTGAATTTAGATTGGAAGCCAGTACCCATACTATCAAAGTTTTCAAACATTGTAGCTAATGGTATTACTCAAAAGCAATATGATATATCAGCTTACTCGCAAGATCCTGAGTCTTTAAAAGCTAGAACGGATTACGCGGAGAATCTTCTTTTTGATATGATGACAAGAGAAGCCCGGGCAGAAGCTAGCGCGGTTATACCCATGGACCTTAGCCGTTCGGGTGTTCCTGATGGAGAGTTGCCTGAGTCTACAGAAGAAAGAGATTTGCACATGCAGCTTAAGTACAAGCCTGCTATAGAAATAGCGGAGGAAGAAGCTATTAGCACTGTGTTAGCTACTAACGAGTATAATCTAACGCGAGCTAGGATAAATCAAGATTTAGTTAATATCGGAATAGGCATAACTAAAACATCGTTTAACCCGGCAGAGGGTATAGTTGTTGACTACGTAGATCCAGCTTATTGCGTATGGTCTTATACGGAGGACCCTAACTTCGAGGATATATATTATGTAGGTGAAGTTAAATCTATAACAATACCAGAGCTTAAAAAAGAATTCCCTTATATATCTGACGAGCAATTAGAAAGAATTCAAAAGATGCCAGGCAATCGTAGAATGATACGAGGCTTTGAGAACTACGACTATAATACAGTACAAGTATTATACTTTGAGTATAAAACTTATACGGACCAGGTGTTTAAAATAAAGAAAACAGACAACGGTCTTGAAAAGGCTATTGAAAAAACAAACGAATTTGATCCCCCACCAAATGACAACTTTGAAAGAGTGTCAAGGTCAATTGAAGTATTGTACCAAGGTGCCAAAGTAGTAGGTACGGACATTATGCTAGAATGGAAACTAGCCGAAAACATGACTCGCCCAATGGCTGACACTACAAGAGTGGAAATGAGTTACTCTATAGCTGCTCCTAGAATGTACAAGGGAGTGATACAGTCGCTTATAAGCAAGTGCATTGGGTTTGCTGACGTAATACAATTAACGCATTTAAAAATACAGCAGGTACTATCTAGAATGGTTCCTGATGGAATATTTTTAGATATTGATGGTTTAGCAGAAGTTGATTTAGGTAATGGTACAAATTATAACCCGGCGGAAGCATTAAACATGTACTTCCAAACAGGTTCAGTTGTTGGTAGATCAATGACGCAGGACGGGGATATGAACAGAGGCAAGGTTCCTATACAAGAATTATCAAGCTCTTCCGGTATATCTAAAATACAATCTTTAATTACTGCATACAACTATAATATGCAGATGATTAGAGACGTTACTGGATTAAATGAAGCCAGGGACGGAGCTATGCCAGATCCTAACGCTTTAGTAGGCTTGCAAAAAATGGCAGCGAATGCTTCTAATGTTGCCACTAAGCATATACAGGATGCAAGTATACAGTTGACATTGAGTACTTGCGAAAATATTTCGCTTAAAATAGTCGACGCGTTAAACTTCCCTCTTACTAAAAATTCTTTAATGAATAGCGTATCTACTTTTAATGTAGAAACTTTAAAAGAAATTGAAAACCTCAACCTGCATGACTTTGGTATATTTTTAGAAATAGAGCCAGATGACGAAGAAAAAGCAGAGCTGCAAAAGAATATACAAATAGCCTTGCAAACAAAAGAAATTGATATAGAGGATTCAATTGATATCAGCCAAATAAAAAACCTTAAGCTAGCTAATCAAATGCTAAAGCTTAAGCGCAAGAAGAAGCAGGAAAGAGAGCAAGCGCTGGTTCAGCAAAATATACAAGCACAAGCTCAAGCAAACGCAGAAGCGTCTGAAAGAGCCGCGATGGCTGAAGTACAAAAGCAACAAGCAATGACTGCTGAGAAGGTGGCAATCGAGCAAGCTAAATCTAATTTTGAAATGCAAAGAATGCAGACCGAAGCGCAGATTAAAAAAGAGTTGATGGCAACGGAGTTCCAATACAACTTAAAGCTCGCACAGATGAAGTCTCAAGAAACACAAGCCAAAGACGCGCAAATAGAAGATCGCAAAGACAAAAGAATAGAGAAAGAAGGTACGCAACAAAGCCAGCTGATAGAGCAAAGGCAAACGCAAGGATTACCAAAAGACTTTGAGTCTGCGGGTAATGATAACCTAGGTGGATTTGATCTATCTCAATTCGAACCGCAATAAATACCTATTTAATAATTATATAATATCATATCATGAGTGAAGTAAAAACAGAGGGATCTTTTAAGATCAAATCTAGACCTAAGCTAACAGACGAACAATTAGCCGCTAAGAATAAAGAGCCGCTAATAGATGTCCCAAGCAATGTAACAAAAGTAGTAATTCCCAAAGAAGATGCGCCGGCTGAGGATCCGCTTTTAGAAGGAGACGGAGACGGAGACGGAGACGGAGTTATAAAAGAAATAGTTGACGATAAGCCTATTGAGCCAGCTGCACCAGCTGCACCTGTTGCGCCGGCTGTAGAGTTGCCGGAAAACGTTACAAAGCTAGTTGATTTTATGCGTGAAACCGGGGGAACCATGCAGGATTACATGCGATTAAATACTAATTACGACGATGTGGATCGCGACGTATTGGTAAAAGAATATTACAAAAACACTAAGTCACACTTAAGTGCAGAAGAAATCGAGTTTATGATCGAGGACAACTTTGCATTTGATGAAGACCTAGATGAGGAGCGAGATATCCGTAGAAAAAAACTCGCATATAAAGAAGAGGTTGCCAAAGCCCGTAAGTTTTTAAATGATACTAAAGATAAGTATTACGATGAGATCAAGTTGAACTCACCTAGCTTATCCCAGGATCAACAAAAAGCATCGGACTTTTTTAATCGATATAAAGAGGACCAGGAAAGAAACGTCGCTAACCACGATAAGTTTAAGGCTAAGACTAATGAATTACTTAATGAAAATTTCGAAGGTTTCGATTTCAGTTTAGGTGAGAAAAAGTTTAGATACAGCGTACAAAACCCATCACAGATAGCGGAAAAGCAGTCAGACATTAGTAACTTCATAGGGAAGTTTCTGGGAGAAGACGGCACGATTACAGATACCGCAGGGTATCACAAAGCATTATACGCTGGAGCGAATGCCGATAAAATGGCAAATCATTTCTATGAGCAAGGCAAAGCCGACGCAACTAGAGATATCCTATCTAAATCTAAAAACCCATCGACAGGAGCAAGACAAGCTGCACCGGTTGAGGGGGTTAAGTTTGGAGCATATAAAGTTAAATCTGTTTCTGGAGCGGACTCATCAAAGTTAAAAATTAAAAAGTTTAAAAACTAAAAACTATGAGTTTATTACCACAATTTGGGGATATGACCCCAACACAAGTACCGCAGTTACTTTCAACAAACTACTTGCAATGGAACAACAACGGTGGAGCAGCCGGGATTCCTGGAAACTTTGCTGACTTTGCGCAGCAGTACCTACCAGAAATCTACGAAGCAGAAGTAGAGCGTTATGGAAACAGAACGTTATCTGGATTTTTACAAATGGTTGGTGCTGAAATGCCAATGACATCTGATCAAGTTATCTGGTCTGAACAAAACCGTCTACACATATCTTACACGGATGTTGTAGTTGATGCAGCAGGAACAGGATTTGTTATCCCTGTAGGAGTAGGAATTACTAACGTAATATCCGTTCAGGATACTATCGTTATTCTTGACCCAGCAACTGGAGTAGAAGCTAAAGGTATTGTTACTGCATCAGGTGCAGCAGCAGGAAACGGAGCATTAACCGTGCAACTTTACAGTGGAGTTACACCAGCAGCGGCATTTGGAGCTGCTCAGCCAGGTCTTAAGATATTCGTTTACGGATCTGACTATTCTAAAGGATCGCAAATAGGTGGAGCAACACCTAGAGTGAGCATAGAGCCTGTTTTAACACAGTATTCTAACTCACCGATTATCATCAGAGATCAATATGTTGTGAACGGATCGGACACTGCACAGATCGGATGGGTAAATGTAGCGACTGAAGATGGAACTGACGGATACCTATGGTACCTAAAAGCTGAGTCTGAAACACGTTTACGCTATGCTGACAAGCTAGAAATGGCTATGGTAGAAGGAGAGCTTAACTTGAATGCAGGTGCTGGTGCAAACCAAAACTTACTTCAGCCAGGAACAGAAGGTATGTTCGCAGCTATCCAAAGCAGAGGAAACGTAGAGACTGGATTTACAGCAGCAGGCGGTTTAACTGAATTTGATAACATTCTTAAGAATCTTGATACTCAAGGAGCTATCGAAGAAAACATGTTGTTTGTACAACGTCAGACTTCTTTAGACTTTGATGACATGCTAGCTGCAATTTCTGGAGGAGCACAAGGAGGAACCGCTTACGGTTTATTCGAGAACTCTTCTGAAATGGCTTTAAACTTAGGATTCACTGGATTCCGTAGAGGATCTTACGACTTCTACAAAACAGACTGGAGATACTTAAATGATGCATCTACTCGTGGAGCAATCAATGGAGTTAATTCAATCGAAGGTGTATTAGTACCAGCTGGAACTTCAACTGTTTACGATCAAGTATTAGGAACAAATATCAGACGACCATTTTGTCATATCCGATATAGAGCTTCTCAGACTGATGACCGTAGAATGAAGTCTTGGTTAACTGGATCTGTTGGTGGAGCGTCTAGCTCAACTTTAGATGCAATGGAAGTAAACTTCCTATCTGAAAGATGTTTGATTACTCAAGCAGCTAACAACTTTGTACTATTCAAAGGAATCTAAGGATTCAAATGTAATTCTTACCCTCGTTGTATCAGCGAGGGTAATTATTACTTTTATCAATTATTAAATTATATTATATTATGGCGAATAAAAAACCAGCGGCTAAAAAAGTCGAAAAAGTAGAAGAGGTTGTGCAGGAGCAAGCAGCTCCAATGCCGACAAAAAAAATGAAAGAACCCGCTAAACCGGAATGGGAAATTAAAGACAGAGTGTATTACTTAACAGGAAGACACACTCCTCTTACCCTAACAATACCAGGAAGGCACACTCAAAAGCATGCTTTATTGTATTTTGATGAAAAAGCAGGTAAACAAAAAGAAATTAGATATGCAACCAACCATGATTCTCCGTTTAAAGAAGAACAAGAAGGAGAAGCTACGATGGGACATATCATGTTTAGAGATGGGGATTTAAAAGTTCCTAAAGAAAAACAAAACTTACAAAAGCTGTTGTCTTTGTATCACCCCTTAAAAGGAAGAGTATACGAAGAGTTTGATGCTCAAGAAGAAGCCTATGACGATTTAGAACTGCTTGATTTACAAACAGATGCAGCAGTGTTTGCAAGAGAAATGGATATCGACGATGCAGAAGCAATACTTCGTGTTGAAATAGGTAGCTCAGTATCTAGCCTATCATCTAAGGAAATAAAAAGAGACCTTAGATTGTTTGCCAGAAGTAATCCAGAATTATTCTTAGAGCTCGCTCAAGATGAAAACGTTGGATTGCGTAATACAGCAATCAAAGCAACCGAAGCAGGAATATTAGTTTTATCTCAGGATCAAAGAACATTTTCTTGGGGATCTAACGGAAGAAAGCTAATGAGTGTTCCTTTTGACGAGAATCCTTACTCTGCAATGGCAGCTTACTTCAAGACCGACGAAGGTGGCGAAGTGTTTAGATCTATAGAAAAAAAGTTTAATTAGTAGTTTTTAAAAAAACTATGTGATTATATTATAGATGGTGAATTAATTTTAGCCGGCTTCATCACTGGGGCCGGTTAATATTTATAATAAAATAAAAAAATGGCAGTAAATGTAGATATAGTTTATAAAACAGTGTTACTTATTCTGAATAAAGAACAGAGAGGTAACTTATCTCCGGACGAATTCAATAAGGTTGCAACACAAGTGCAATTAGAAATCTTCGAGAGCTATTTTGATACGCTTAATCAACAGCTACGTAGACCAGATAATGATACGGAATATGGTGATCGCATTAAAAATGTAGACCATAACATATCTGTATTTAAAACATACGGTGATGCAACCTATGTCCCAACAGGCGGGTATTTTACTTTACCAACAACCTCAGGGTTAGGCACCGCGGTGCAGTCACTTACGGGCGACGGGGTTGCAATATCGTTTCCTTTTACATCGATAACATCTTCGCAGTTACAAACCAGTGTAATTGCTGTTACAATAAACGGTGTATCTACTACAGCTTACACAATCAGTGGAGCTAACATAATATTTAACAGTATACCAGCTTTAAACGACGCTATAATCGTTACAGCGACTTCAGAGGACTTTTATAGACTCGGTACGGTTATATATCAAGATTCGAAAGAAGCGCAGCTATCTCAGCGAAACGAGCTTCTATACTTAAACAACAACCCTTTAATAGCCCCAACAAAAACATATCCTATATATTTATATGAGGATAGTAAATTATACTTGTATCCGCAAACTATTACATCGGATGTAAGTGTTAGCTACTTAAGGAAGCCTGTAGATGTTATATGGAACTTTACAATTCCATCTGGACAAAACTACTACCAATACAATGCTACTAACTCAGTTAATTTTGAGCTATCAAAAACGGAGCAGGCAAATATTATCTTAAAGATATTACTCTACTCGGGTGTCGTTATAAGAGACCCATCAATAGTACAGATAGCGGCACAGCAAGTGCAACAAGAAAATCAACGCTCAATAATGTAAGATATGCCGATACCTAATGGCGGTTTAATAACCGAAACTAATGAACAATATTACGCTGGAGCACAGCGATTTCTTATATCAAATCCCGCTGTTATAGGTGATTCTGTAACAACTACGTTTAATACGGACTTGGCATACGATGCCGCTAGCGCTACATTAACCAACTTTGTTGTATACACAAGCGACACTGGATTAGCAGGCTCATACTCTGAGTTTGCTCCGGGATATACTGTAACAGGAAATACAATAACTTTTACATCTACAAACGGTTTAAGGCCACACATTGCAATACAATTGAAATCTTTAGACGGCGGAAGCTTCGGAAACGAAGATGCTTTCGGGGATACAGTACAAGAAAACTACGGAAGCTACGCCTACACTTCTTTAAACGATGTTATTAACGGCTTTATCGCAACTTACGTTGGTGAGCATAAATTAATAGGCGATGTTAAAAGAACAGATGTAATATTTCATGCTAAAAGAGGATTGCAAGAATTTAGTTACGATACTTTAAAAAGCGTTAAGTCGCAAGAAATAACTATTCCACCTAGCCTAGGTGTTACAATACCACAAGACTACGTAAACTACGTTAGCTTAGCATATATAGATCAATTAGGTGTAAGACACCCAATATATCCAGCAAACAATTTAACCAGCAGTCCATACGAAGTGCCGTTGCAAGATGAAGCAGGGGATTACACTATGGATAATACTGGTGATCTTTTAGAGGGTACTTCTATTACAAACGAGAGATGGGCCACAGCTAATGATAGGCTTTTAAACGGTAATATAACATTTGAAGATTACTGGTCTTACGGTAGTTACTTAACAGGTAACCCATTTTACGGGCAAAGATATGGTAACGATCCACAAAATGCACAAAGAAATGGTTGGTTTAATATGAATGAAAGAGATGGCACAATAGCTTTTTCTTCTAACTTAAAAGACCGGTTAATAATACTTGATTATATATCAGACGGATTAGCGTATGACTTGGATTCTAGGATACCTAAGATGGCCGAGGATGCATTATATGCACACATACTATATTCTATATTAGCTGGAAGAATTAATCAACCAGAGTACGTTATACAGCGTTTAAAGCGAGACAGATCCGCTAAGCTAAGAAATGCTAAAATAAGATTATCCAACATTAAACTATCAGAGATAGTACAGGTAATGAGAGGTAAATCTAAATGGATAAAATCATAATTTAATGGCACAAGAAATCAAAAACACATTTCTAAAATCCAAGATGAATAAAGATCTTGATGATAGAATATTGCCTAACGGCGAATATAGAGATGCTCGGAATATATCAGTTGGTAGATCCGAAGATAACGATGTAGGTGCCTTGGAAAACATAATTGGTAATGCCTTAGTTACCGGAACAGACTTAGGCAGCGGATTAACTATAATAGGCATTGAAGCCGACGATTCTACCGATAGGTTATTTGTTTTCTTAACCGACTACGAAGATCCTAATATATCCAGCCCCACTAATGCCCCTATAGGCACAAGGCATTACATATACTCTTACAACAATTCAACAAAAGAATATACAAGATTAGTACAAGGGGAATTTTTAAATTTTTCAACAACCAATAGAATAGTAGGTATAAACTTAATTGAAAATCTTTTGTTTTGGACGGACAATAGAAATCAGCCTAGAAAAATTAACGTTAATTTAGCCGTAGCCTTTGAGCCTGGGGGGATATCTACAGGCGTGGATTATTACACTCAGGAGCATCAAATATCTGTAGCCAAGTACAATCCGTATGAAGCTATTCAGCTTTATAATAGAGTTGACTTGCAGGCAAACCTAGGAGCAACTACCACTGTATTACAAGTAGACGGAGACAGAAGTGCAGAGCTAATACAATACCTAGGGGCAACAGTTGTTTCTTCTGAAGCCTTTCCTCCTACTCAAGGAATAGACTACGTTAAGGTTGTAAGTGTAATTTCACCTTCAACTTCGGGTCCAACTTCTATAATTGTTTCACCTCCATTAAATAGCGCACCTACTCAAGGGCAGTATTTTTCGCTCATAAAATCAACAATGAGCAATAAAAATAGTGACGATCAATGGCCAGGGGATCCAGATTATTTAGAAGATAAGTTTGTTAGGTTTAGCTATAGATTTAAGTTTGATGACAACGAGTACTCCTTAATGGCTCCATTTACTCAGATAGCCTACATTCCAAAGCAAAATGGTTATTTTGTTAATGGAGATGAGGACTCTGCGTATAGGTCTACCATAGTAGATTTTATGGAAAATCTTGTTCAAAACATCGGACTAATAATACCATTACCGACTTCTGCAAACAAAATGGTATCGGATTATAAGATTAGCGCATTAGAGGTATTATTTAGAGAAAGCGACGGGCTGGCCGTAAAAGTTTTAGACAGCATTTCCGTAGGTAAAATATCAGGATCTAGTGGTCTTAGCAACTATTACACATACGAATACCAATCAAGAAAGCCGTATAGAACGCTTCCAGAAGCGCAAACAGTAAGAGTCTATGACAAAGTGCCTGTGAGGGCTTTAGCCCAAGAAACCTCAGGTAACAGAATTATATATGGTAACTTTAGAGATCAGCATACACCACCGGCAAACATAAACTACAACTGTAGAATATCTACAAAAAGCAATACAGGTGCATATAACAACTGGATAGAATATCCTAATCACTCCGTAAAAAGAAATAGAAATTATCAAGTAGGATTTGTTTTAGCTGATAAGTTTGGTAGGCAATCGCCTGTTTTACTGTCTTCAGTGGATTTGGGGACAGAGGCTGACGGTGAATTTTATTCGGGATCAACAATTTACAGTCCTTATGATTTGTCAGAAAATGACACTGATATTGAAGCTTGGTTTGGGGATGCTATTCAAGTTTTGGTTAACGAACCTATTGCTTCGCAAGCAGACTTAGCTGCTGGTACACCAGGACTTTACGCTATAAAACAAAAATACGCCCCTAATACAGGCGAAGGATTCGCAATTGCAGCGTGGAATGGCACTTTTATAACTAATAGCGAGTACACATTTAGACAAGATGGGCCAAGCGGAAGTGCTTATCCGAATAATCAAAACATACCTAGAGTTGGTGATTACATGCGCGGCGCATACACCGACTTTGTTAAAGTAACGGCTATAAGCGGGCCTACGGGGCCTTCTCAATACACGGTCACTACTGACGGTAGAGTAAACGATGTTTACCTTAGAGCTAACAACATACCAAGCAGTCAGCCTGACTTAAAATTTACGTACACTATAAATGATTTAGGGTGGTATAGCTACAAAATTGTTGTAAAACAAACTGAACAAGAATATTACAATGTTTACCTGCCTGGTATATTAAACGGCTACCCGGGGCAAAGCAGAGTAGGAAGCGATTTAGGGGGACTTTTTCCTAATGATGAGCTAAATTTAACAGCCCACACTGTTCTTTTTAATGATAATATAAACAAAGTACCAAGAGATTTAAAAGAAGTAGGAGATCAAGACAAGCAATTTAGAAGCTCAGTTTCATTATATGGAAGAGTATCCAATTTAATGTACAACACCTCGGGTACTGATCCGGCAAACCCAGGTAATGCGCAATATTATCCAAGACTAAACTCAACAGGTAAAAATGCAATTGATCACACAGCTACAACTATTTCAGTTGCCTCTGATTTAGAAATGGCCTATATTGATTTATCAGCCAGTACAGGAACACATTTTGGGGGCCGAGATGGCAATCTTGTTTTTTACCAAATTGATACAAACCCGCTAATAGCTAGAATATCCACAACTGAAAAGTCTATTGGGTGGGCAGCTGAGCAAGATCCTAATCCATCTTCGGGAACAAGTAAAATATGGAACATGCAGCCATATCTTGCAATATACGAAACAGCTCCGGTAGAATCGCTATTAGATATATACTGGGAAACAACTTCTGAAGGATTGATAGTGGATTTAAACACTGAAATTGCATCGAGCAATACGTCTGTGGCTGGATTTGAAAACCTTACATGGGAGTTTAGAGAGGATGTTCAAACAGGTGAAGCTGTTACGGGTTGGTTTAGGCCTATTAATAACGAAGGGCAGTCTTTTGTAGATGCACCAACAGGAGAGTTAGTTTCCGCGACAAACGGTTTGAACGCGGATGTTGACTTTTTTGAGCTTGTAGCAGGTGACGTAGGTAGCTCAGAGGAGGGTGAATTTCAAATACGATATACTGGGCCTGGAATTGTTTTTTTACAAGGAAGCAGTGCTTTAGATGTTTATGCATTTGTAATACGAATGAACGCGGACGGTATAATAAGTAACATTCCATTAGGAGGAGAGCCTCAAGGCTTTGGAGCTTTAGAAAATGTAGCGCCTAGCTTTGGTTTTGTTAATGACATAGTAAAAACAAGAAGTGACGCAACTCTAATACCTCCAGCAACTTTTGCCGGGTCTGTAAACGGAACAGGTTTAACAGGTAGCGCAAGAAAGCAGCAATTAGTGTATACTTTTTATGCAACCGGAGGTGGTGAAGTTCCTGAGAATTGGATCATGGATCCAGTTAATGGCAAAATGACACAAGCTGTCCCAGACGGTGGAAACTTTTTAGGAAATCCTCTTGGCGTTTATGATATAACAATACGATTAACAGATGCTAATGCGGAGACCCCCACTAATACAACCTCTCCATACACTTCGCTTTTCTATGAGCAAGAAGTTACTATAAAAATAGATTTCCCAAAAGCTAGTTCAACTGTTTTATCAGATAGCTGCGTACTAGCTCCTACTATACCTGGTTCAGGCGGAACTAATTTAATTTACTCAGAAGGTGGCGATATTACTACTGGTGGATTTTTTCCTACAAATAAAATATACTACATTGCTGCAGAAAACAACAGCCTTCAGGATTTTATAACAGACGGAATTGATTTTCCTGATGGAGATGATCCTGAAAATCAAGTTTTACCTGCTTTTAGGATAGGCACAACGGCACATTTAGACGGGACTATAGCAGCAACATTTAATGCTTATGCTCCCGCTGGAAACCAAGAACTTATTTTTGAAGTTCCTGATATAGAATATTACTACAGAGTAGCAGGAGGGGATTCTAATCAATGGATAAACCTTCCTCGGTCTTTAGAGCAGAATAGAGTAGGAAATGTAGAAAGCTCAAGCGCTACGTCCCTTCGTTTTTGGATAAGGGACTTGCCAAGACCGACTTCTAGCAGTAGGCTATACAGTGCAGCTTTAAATTCTACTTATATACAAGCGGTTAGAGCATTTGATTATGACGATTTTAATACGCAAGATGGAATAGAGTACGCCTTTGTAGTAAAAAACTTTCGACAAGTAGAAGGCGATACCAGTGGTCCGGGGGGTTCTCCGTTTTTAACTCAAGTTAGGGGCTGGTTTCAGGTTGATGACTTACATTACCCTCTTTGTGTTCCATGGCAAGGAAATAATCTAGTTGAGTTAAACGGAGGTTTTGGTAATTACTTTAAGCACATAAGAAGCAGCGCAACAAGCGCTAGTGTAAATACTTATGTTGATTTAACAGTGGTTGGAACAGACAATGTTTACTCTAGGACTCCTTACGGGGATTATGTTAAGCAATTTTATACGGATACCGCAGGGCTAAATATATATAAACCTGCAGCCGGGGTTCCTTATATAAACACCACGCTTGACACCAGCGTTCTGACATTAATTCCATCGGGCGATCCGTTGCCGCAGTGGGTAACATTGGTTAATAATCCGACTTCAACTATCCCAGCAAGCAGCGCAGGAATACCAATCACCTTGCAGTGGTCAACAGGCTATTCTAGTGATACCGGACTTAAGCTACAAAGTCTTTTAGAAAATTCAGGGGTTTCATCTATACAGGTGTCTAACGATCTAGAATATCCGTTACCTGATGGAACTGAAATTAATAGATTGCTCAAAGGTACCGCAAGATACAAAGTAGACTAAATAATAAACAATTATGGCAGCAATAATAGAATTAAAATACTTTAATACTTTTTGGTTAAAAAAGCTTAAAGACGTAACGGATATTGTGCCGGAGTCTAATACAAGTATCACCTATGTTAGTAACGTTGGAAAGACATTTCAAACTGGCGGAGGTTTAAATACAGGAATTGGGGTAGGCCAGCAAGTTACAATACAAGACGGAGCAAATACTTACCGTAGCTACGTAAGTTTTATAAATAGTGATATAGAATTTGTAGCCGGTGATACCCCTGATTTTGTTATAACACCATCGACTTCTATATCTTTTGGCAAGATAATTAATTTTGATCGCATTCCTATAGCTTATACTCCCGGGAATAACGCTACGGATTGGCTGATAGAGGAGTCTAGGATTAGAGGCGGTTACAACAATGTTTCCGTAGACTTTGGAGTTAAAGCATATCTAGTAGAAGACGAGCCAAAGCAGTCACACAAGTTTAGCTCCTTAATTCATTCTGGTATATTTAATTCTAGAACGGGAGTTAATCAGACGAATCAATTTTCTGTAGGAGAAGACATAACAAGGACGGTTGATCCCGCGAATGGCTCAATACAAAAGTTATATGCGGAAGACACTAACCTAATTATTTTCCAAGAAAATAAAGTGAGCAAGTCTTTAATAGACAAGGACGCAATATACTCTGCCGAAGGCAATGCAAGTGTTACTAGTCGTAACTTAGTTATAGGACAGAACGTGGCATTTGCCGGGGAATACGGAATTAGCAAAGACCCTGAATCATTTGCTGTAAATGGATACAGAAAGTATTTTACGGACAGAAATCAAAACGTAGTTTGTAGATTATCAATGGACGGAATAACTGTGATATCAGATTATGGTATGACCGATTATTTTAGAGATAAGCTATCAACTGCTGCGCCTAATATAATAGGTGGATGGGACGCTCACAATAAACAATACACATTGTCGATGCCCAAAAGCGAAGACGGCTTTGATACTCTATCGTTTGACGAAAGATCCAAAGGATGGGTTAGCTTTTTTGACTACAAACCAGGCCAAATAATTAGCCTGAACAATGAATATTTCACCACGCGCTTAGGTAAGATATATAAACATTACGTTTTTGCTGATAATACAACTACCAGAGGCGTATTTTACGGAGAAACGAAAAACTCTAGCGTAACCTTTGTGTTTAACGGAGCACCATCTATGGTTAAAAACTTTCAAACAATAAATTACGAGGGAGACACCGGGTGGAAAATGGATAGCTTTAAAACGAACACGGACACAACCTTACCTATAACAAGCGCTGTTTTTGTTACTACATTGGAGCAAATGCAAAACTCGTTACTAATAAACAGGTTTAAGCGGAAGGAAGATAAATACTATGCGGATCTAGTTAACGGTACGCCCTCGCAAAACGGCGAGGTTGTATGGGGTAGCTCGTCATCAGGTGTAAAAGGATTCTTCGGAGAAGTAGCAATGTCAATAAATAACAGCGGCGCAGGCAAAAAAGAATTATTTGCTGTAAGCACAGGATTTGTACAATCATCATAAAAAAATAAATATATGCCAGTACCAATATTAGCGGGAGCAGCGATAAGCATCCTCGGAAGTGTAGCGGGTGGTCTCATTGGAGGCAGAAGCGCTAGAAAGCAACAAGAGCAAGCTCAGCAAGAAAGAGATGCTTTAGATAGACAAATGAGAGCATTTGAGAATAACAGGCAGGCAATTACTAATCCTTATGCTGGCGTTACTTCAAACGCTGACATGATAGAAGAAATGCGAGGGGAGCTTAATAATCCATTTGCAAACCTAGGAGTTGCTACAAGCGCTGCGGAGATCCAGATGGAACAAACAGATATTGCCTTAGCAAATACACTAGATGTGTTACAAGCGACGGGAGCGAGCGCCGGAGGTGCCACAGCGTTGGCTCAAGCAGCTAAGCAAAGCAAGAAAGAAGTTTCGGCTAACATAGAGCAACAAGAAGCTGCTAATGAAAAGCTAAGAGCTCAAGGAGAGCAAGCATTACAGGCAAAAGAACTGCAGCTTACCCAAATGGAAATGAGTGAAGAAGCCAGGGTGCAAAACGCACAAGCTCAAGGAGCCGCCTTTATGTTTGGAGCTCAGGAAACAAGAGATATGGCAACCTTAGACAGACTACAAGGCCAGCAATCTCAAGCTAGGCAGGATATGGCTAGTGCTAACATGGCCGGAGCTTCGGCAATGAGCGGTATGATTGGGGGCATAACGTCTACAATTGGTGGGGTGATGCAATCAGGGGCCTTTGCAGAAGGAGGGTCATTGAATCCTTATAAGATAAACCCAGTAACAGGAGAGCCTGTTAAATAAAACATAATACATGAGTTACAGAAATCCAGTAATAGTAAAGGACGATTCCGGGTCTGTTCTAGGCCAGGCAATAGCACAAGGCGCAAAAAACATAGCGACAGGAATAGTCGGCATGGAAAAGCAAAACCAATTAGCGGCGGAAAAGGCTAGAAAAGAAGCAGAAAAAAGAAAGAAGGAAGACGAGATATACAACACGAGTATGGTCAAGCTTTCTAAAGATTACAATGCCGATAAACAAAGAGCCGCAAAGCTAACCAAAGACCAGCTAACCGGAATAAAAGATCAGTTTGGTATTAATATGTCTGAAGTTATAGACGAGGGTTACAGGCTAGAAAAGGCTTTTTTAGCAAATAGAACTGCGGCTAACCGCGAAGCCATGGAGAAGAACAGTGCGAAAAGAGCAGAGCTAAACGAGTGGATGCTTAATACAGGAGCCTTAGTCACCAACGCGGAAAAATGGGCAGCCCAAGCTGAATCTGATATAGAAATAAACAATTCCTATCCATCCATTGGGACCAAGGATATGAAAGAAGACGGGGAGCTAGACGACGGAACAAACGCTAGGGAGCTTATAAAAGCTTTTCTAAACAAAGACGGGTACTCTTACGATTATGCAGATGGCAAACTAAAAATAACCAGAGGTGAGGGTCAAGCAGATTTGTTTTTTAGCGGCACAGATTTAGCAACCGTAACAGCCCTTTTTAAACCAAGAAAAGAAACAGGCGTTGCGACAGTACAAAAAGGAGCTGAATCGGAGTTCTTATTAGACGGCAAAGTAAGGAACAACATGCTGGCTACCGATGGTACTGCTGAGCCCAACGCTAATGGGGATGCTCCTGTTATACCGGCTACAAAGCAAATTATTGACGGCAAAGTGTATTACAGACAAACATTAAATACTACTAAAGTACAAGGAGTAGTGGATTCTCAGGTGCGTATGATGGGAGATATGATTGGCGAAATGGGTACAGACGAAAAACGACGGTACCTTAAGGACTTTGATATATCTATGGATGACTGGAGCCGGCTAAAACAAGAAGGGCAAACTCCTGAGGAGCTTAAAGCAGCCCAAAGCGCATTGCTTGAAAAAAAGATAGAGGATGTTGCATTGCAGGCTATTAATGTAAAAAAAGAAGGAGATAACTATTATTATGACAAGCTTCACGGTAATGTGCCAAAACCAAGCCAAGGCAACGGAGTCGATCCAACACTTACTGGAAACGATTATTATACCCAAGCCAATACTAACATAAGCACAGGGCTAACCCCTTACGCTGCTGAAACACCTACCTCAGACGGATATAAAGAAAGTGTTACTAATCAGCTAAACAAGTTGTTTAAATTTGACCAAGCCGGCAAAGGAAATTTTATGCAATATTACTTAGGGGGCAATAGCGATAAGTCACCAAGAGACTTTAGAGATTTAAAGTTTTTATACAGAAATAATAAGCTAGTATTGGAATCTAAAACAGGATCCGAAGCGGACCCGGACGGCTACGGCGCAGACAAAAAAGCTAAAGATACCCCGATTACGAGCGCAATGAGACTCGTTAGCTTAATAAACGATCAAAACAAAACATCAATGTCTTATGAGCAAAAAGCAAAGCTCGCAAAATTAATTGAAGAAAAGCTAGGATCTAACTTTCTTACTGGGAAACTTTAAAATTAAAAACAAATACAAAAAATCATATCATGCCAAGATTTACATACCTAATAAACGACACTAAAGAAGTATTTGAGGATTACGATAGCTTAATTGCGCGCTTAAAGAAAGCGGATGAAATGGGTTGGTCAGTTAAAGAATTAACGGAAGGCGAAGACGAAGAAGTTGAAGACAGCACTGATGTTAGCCGTGCTCCCGCAGAGGAATCCATGATTGAAAAAATTGATTCTCCAAATTTTGGGGAAGACCTTGCGACGAGTGCAAGCGAAGGGTCGGATGTGTTTGCACAACCAGAATTGGAATCCAGCTCGGAAGATACTTCTTTGGATTTACCCGCTGTAACCATAGATGATATAGAATCTGAGGCGGAAAAAAATGAGGTAATAAATTTGGAAGCTTTACAAGGGCTGCTAGGGGGAGACGAAGATAGAGTCAAGGAAGCTATGCAAGCTATAGCTAGAACTCCTAACATGAGCTTAAATATTACTGACTATAACCAGAAGGAAAAAACGAGCAGTAGAAATGCAACTCTTTCTTATACTAACCCTGATACAGGAGACATAGATGAGACTTTTGATCTAAGAATACAGGGAAGAGATTTAAGTAAGACAGAAATGTCAGAAAAAGCAAAAGAGCTCAGAAAGTTCTTAAACAGATATGCTGACTCAAATGCTTTAACAGCAATGGGTGATCAAGCGGAGACTATGCTAGGTAGTGCTAACTTAAACCCCACAGAGCAAGAAATAACGGAGGCGTTACCCCCTAAGGAATCGATGTTTGAGCCACAAACAAAACAGCGCTTCACTCAAAAAAACAAGTATTCATCAACGGGAGAAATAGAGGAATTTGATGTGTACCCCTATGACGCCGAGCTAGAGGCAAAGCGGAACCAGCTAATAAGTGAGGGCTCCGACTTGGGTGTTGATGAGTTAATCGCAAAAAGCAAGGATATGGTCTATGCAGACCTAAAAGAAGCTAAACGCCAGGAGCTACTTACGCAAAAAACGGAACAGTATCTTTCGGATAACATTGATAAAAGAAGCGTTGCTACCTTAGGCGGTGCTGTAGCGAAAACAAAAAAGTTTAAAGCATGGGCAGCAAAAGAGGCTGTAGTTATAGCTAACACAAATAGCTCAGTTGCAAAAACAAAAAACCTAGCATTAGCTTCACGATATGCCGAAGGAACCGTACAGGCTGCGGAATTAAAAATTAACGGACAAACCGTAATGCTCGGGGATTTAAGTGACGGTTCTCCAGTTTTAACCTACGAAACAGGCGTTCAAATAACACAGCAACAAAAAGATATCTTAGATAGCGAGCAGGTTGAATTAAATGCTTCTCTTGAAGCGTTTGCTCCGCTAATGCAAGACCTTAATGAAACAGGTAAGAAGCTAGGAGACATGGACGCGCAGCTAAAGGCAGCTGGATTGAACTTTAGTATACTAGACAAATCGGCGAGCACCTTGGTTACTGGATTAGGTAGCATAGGAGTGAGTTTAGGCATGTTTGGTATCAAGACAATAAACCTAATGAATTACGGGTCAGAAGTTTTAACCGGGCAAGTAGGTGCTGAAAATAGATTTCTTAGAACAGAGGAGGCCCTGGACGAATGGGGATCACAATATTCTGAATTTAAAGAAGATATCAGGGGCCAATACGTAAGAGATCTTAGTGTTGGTGAAGGATTTTCTAGCGGCAAAAACTTTGCTAAATTTGTAGCGCAAGAAATAGCTACGCAAGCGCCCGTACTCATTGCCATGGCCGCATCAGGAGGCACGTTAGCACCTTACATTGTAGGAGCCTGGACAGCTGGTGAAAAAATGATGGATATAGCATACGAGAATTCCTTAATGACGTCTAGCGAAAGAACAGGTGCTTTTGAGGCTTATGCAAAAGCAATCGGTGTTGGCTTAGCCAATGGAGTGTTTACCGGTTTGACAACAAACCCTATACTTCAGAATGGTATGAAGATGTTTAAGGGTAACACGAAAAAAGATTTCTTATTAAATTTAAACGATTACTGGAAGTTAAACTGGAAAAGGAATCTTGTTTATGATAATGCCTTAGAACTTTCAGGTGAATTAGCCACTAACGTTGTGGAGAACGCTATAGACGGTAGACCTATATTTGAAAATGCGGATCATGTTGCAGTAAGCAGCCTAGGATTCTCATTTGCTTTTTCCGGCTTGCCATTCTTGCAAGGAGCAGGTATACGTGCATTATCTCCTCGTAAAACTACAATAGACTTAGATAATCGCCAGAAGAAAATATTTGATCTAGAGGCAGCTTATGCGGCTGTAGACAAGAGAACAGTTGCTGGCAAGGAAATAAGAACACAGCTAGAGGCCTTGAAGGTTGTGCAGGGTAGAGAAATAGCTAAAGCAGAGCAAAAAGCTCAAAACGGCATATCTATATTAGGGGCACGAGGGGTTCAAGCGACCACAAAAACAATAAACGAAGCTAAAGAAAAAGCGTCAAACATTGTTAATGATCCTACGCTTACCTACAAGCAAAAAGAGGCTGCACTAGAAAAAATACAGAATGACTTTATAGTTGCGAAAAGCACTCAAGAAGCCTACCTATCTAGCGCGTTTAGAGACGAATTTATTTTGCTAGAAGCTACAGACCCAGATGGTTATCAAGGCTACATGGATCAAGCTATGAATGAGCTAAATGCTTATGTTGTAACCGATCAGGTTAAGCAAAAAGCTTCAGACTTATACAACGCTAAACTAATAAGAGACAAATTTGCCGTTAACGGGAAGAAGGTTAACTCTAGAGCCATGTTGTTTGAAACTACAAAAGAAGCTATAGCGGAAGTAGAGAAGATGGCAAAGGCTGGTGAAATCACACCCGAGGAAAAAGCAGATATAATTGCAAACCTAAAGAAAGGAGCCGGAGGTGTTAACATCAAGATAGGTAAGACCGACAAAAACGGTGAGTTCACCTACTCTTTAGATGCAGACGGGGATAGTGTTACAACCCCTATAGCTATTATAGAAAGCCAGCTTGCGGAACAAAAAATAGGTGTTATGGAACACGAGCTGAGCCACGGGGTAATGGATAAGATTTTTGCAAACGCTCCAGAAAAGCTTGCGGCTATGGCTGATCAGATTGAACTTTGGATGCAAAAAAATCAGGCAGGGCTTAATTTAAAAATACAAAATCAGCTAAGTCCATACATGGTCGATTACACTAAAAGGATTGACAAGGCTGCTACGAAAGAAGAAAAATTAAGTCTTGAAAAAGAATTGCAGAGTATTATTGCAAACGAATATATGGCTAACTTTTTTGAGCTAGTTGGTGGAGGAAAAGGAATGGATCCTCTAGCCCCTGGCAACCAGGCGTTCATGGGACTTAGTGGCTACATGCTACAAGATTTAGCTGGAAAAGATTATAATTTTGATTTCAGAGGCCCTGATGATTTTGTTGCGTTTGCCGCTTCAATAGCCAAAGGAATTAAAGAAGGAACAGTAAACATAAACAGGTTAGGCGATTTAAAAAAGCAGGTGGATAAAATAGCTGCTGATAAGACAGACGGCAAGGCAGCAACTCCCGCTACTAGGCTCTCTAAGCCGCTACAAGACAAATTTGACGAGGCAGAAGAGGCTTTAAACGATGCCGAGGACATGTTTAATCTAGACCCGGACAATCCAACACTTCAAAAAGCTGTTGAGGACGCACAGAAAACCTATGATTTAGCGGAAGCCGCTTTAGATGAGGGGGTAGACGCTGTTCCAGAAGCAACCGCCGCAACAAACGAACCTGTTAAAAAAGAAAAAATAGTTAGGCCTAAGGCTGACAAAAGCAAAAGAAAATACTCTTTAGACACGGAAGTAAAGAAAGAAATAGAGCCTAAAATAGCCGAAGTACAAGCTATTAATAAGGTAATAAAGGAAGAAGAAAAAAGACTTAATGCTGAGGCTAAAAAAGCTATAGAAGATAAGCCTGAAACCGGGGATGTAACTAGAACGTCTAAGGAAGAAGAATTAGTAGCACTTAAGGAAAACCCTATAACTATTAACGCAAATAACAGCCCTGATATAATCAAACAAGCTGCTAGACGAGATAAACTACAGAACGAAATAGTTAAGGCTTTAGACGTGCCCTTAAGCAAGGCTGCGCGATTGTTTACCAATGTTTTCTACAACAAAATATCCGAAAACGCTAAGCAAGCAACAAGCAGGGAAGATTACTTGGCGTCTGCAAAAGCCAACCTAACGGTTATGACTATCAATGAGTTTAAACCTGAAACTATTAATAGGAAAGGCGAAAACGTTATTAATGACATCGAGGATATTATATTCCAAAGAGGAGGACTTAGAGCTGTAAAATTTGCAGAAGATCTTGGGGTTGTAGGTAAAGACCAGGGGACTTCAAGAGGAGCAGAGGCATTAGTAAAAATAGCGTCGAATGATACTGAATTCGAGTTTGAAACTAAAGATTCTAAAAAACCAGAAAAGAAATTAGTTAGCGGATTTAAAGGCGAAGTTAGAAGGCCTAGCGCTTTGCTAGCGAACGAAGCACTCAAAGCACAGGCTAAAGCTAAAATTTTAGAATTTTGGGAAAAGAACAGGGGTAACAAAAAAGTAGAAAACTTTAAAAACTTACCGGTTGTTATTGATTCCATACTAGCAGAAATATACGGTATTAGCGAAGGAACTTTAACTGCGAGGTCCGGTAACTTTAACAAGGAAACATACAAAAGTGCAATTACAGCTTTTACTGCAAAGCAAGCTGTATTCAGAACGGAAGTAAATGGAGAAATGACAGAGGTAAGAGTGCCTTATGATCAAAGAGACTCTAAGCTAGCGGAATTAGAAGCAAAAGCTAAAGAGGATTCTAACTTTACTTTTGAAGAATACTCACCAGAGTCTAGGGCAGAAGGTATATTAAGATTTTTACCAGAACTTAGCGTTCCTGAATACAAATACTTTAGCGGCAAAAGAGGTAGAAGCGCGGGTATGTCAACAGGAATGGGTAGAAATTTTACAGCCCTTGCTTACTTAGTTACAGGCAGAAGAACTCAAGCACAAGGAAATTTAGAAGGCGAAATTCAAAAAATATCTCGGGACGAATTGCTAGAAGCGATAGGAGCTATTGATGACGGCAATGGAAATGCGGTGCCAGATGTAGCAAAAGCTAAAGAAGCAGGTAAGGCAATAAACAAAATGCCGGGAGCGCAGACCTTACTGAGTTTGATAAAGCTTGAGGGTCGTATGATAGCGAACGAAATGAGTAGGGAATTTGGTAACCTAGACCCTATGACATTGTTGGACATTGAAATGGGTAAAAACCCAACTATGTACTCCAAAAGCATAACGAATTTTGGTGGAGTAGAGGCTATGCTTAACATGGCTAATGTAAACTACGATTCAGCTACTAATGCTCAATTATCCGTAGAAGTGCTAAATCATTTAAAAGGCAAATTTGCAAAATATCCTATAAGTGCCGCTGATGTTTTTAAAGCAACCGATACTTACCTTAGAAAAGAATTTGATGTCCAAGTTGGCAGAATTTTTGCAGATGAAGTTTTTAACGATTTTATAGGAAAAACAGATCTTACTCCAGATCAAACCAAAAAGCTTATTAATAGCTCATACGGAAAAGCCCTTGGAACGGCATTTGACTATATACTCCGAGATAGAGGATACAACAAGCTTACCGCTGCACTTAAAGCTCTTGGCGATAAACTTAGTACTGCTGACATAGTAGAATTTATTGAGTTTTACGGCAGAGGAATCCGAGACGCGAAGGTTGATGGAATAATAACAAACAAAGATCTATACAATAGCTTAGCCGAAAAGCTAGGTATAACACCCAAGGAACTAAAAACAAAGTACGGTGTAGAGTTGGCAAAGGAGACTAGATACCGTGTAAAAAAGAAAGGAGAGAAAGCTACTGAACAAGAGGTTTTTGTAATAAAAAAACCAGGTAGTGATAATAAATTAAAAGGCATCTTCAAAACAACCACAATTGAAGACATAAAAAAGGTAAGAACGCAAAGCAACGAAAGAATAGATGGCATGGCGGCTACCATGGCTAGCGATACTAAGAAAAATAGGGATTTTGTTAAAAAAATAGTAACGGATTCTAAACAAGCATATCTAGCCGCAGGTAAAAACAAGGTTAAGCAACAAGAGATTTTTTTAGAAGCAAAAGCAAAACTTCTTCTTTTATCTGGCGGACAACTTACTCCTATGCGCAAAATGTATAACCTTAAAAACGTTTATAAAACCAAAGCAGCATCAATGCTTGAGCATGAGATCTCTTTAGGTGTAATGAGGCAAGCTTTATACGATTACATTTCCGCTAAAAAGAATTTTGATATAGATGCTTATTTTAGTGAATTGTATGTGAACATAATTCCTGTAGAGGCTAACGCTGTTTTAGATCGCGATGGAGATAGCACACGCTATGATAAGGAACCCGACGGCAAAGGCAAAGGTGGCTTTAAAAACAAAGTTAAAGGGCTAAAGTTTTACAACGCTCAAGAAAAACGACAAAGAACCGCAGACAACAATTTTTATTCTTTGCCTTTGAATTTAAGGCAAAAAGGTCTTACAGTGGAACAATCTTTAAAAGCGGTTGAAAACTTTGATAAAGCAATAAATTTAGGAAATAGTCTCGACAGACCAAGAAGAGGTATTAGCGTTTGGGATTTTGACGATACATTGGCAACAACTAAAAGCAACGTGTTATACACAATGCCTGACGGAACTAAAGGTAAATTAGATGCATCGAGATTTGCGAAAGAAGGGGATACATTTTTAGCTAACGGCGCTGAATTTGATTTTAGTGAATTTAGCAAAGTGATGAGTGGAGCTAAAGGCCCGTTCTTTAATAAGGCTGTAGATAGAAACAAAAAGTTTGGCAACAAAGACGTGTACATATTAACCGCTCGCCCGGCTAATAGTGCCAATGCTATACATGAATTCCTCAAGGGTATTGGTCTTGACATACCACTTGCTAACATTACCGGGCTTGCAAGCTCAGATCCACAAGCTAAGGCTAATTGGGTTGTAGGTAAATTTGCAGAAGGCTACAACGACTTTTACTTTGCAGACGATCACGTAGGTAATGTGGCTGCGGTAGGCGATGCACTTTCTAGATTAGACGACGTGCAAAGTAAGGTTGAACTTGCTAAAGCAACTAGATATTCTAAAAAAATACGTGCAGAATACAGCACAATACTCGATAAGCTACGGGGAGGTGATGTAATAGAAGGCAATAAAGTGTTTTCGGCAGAGCAGCAAATAGACGACGTATTCGACTGGGTTAAGAGTTTAGATATACCAGAAAAAAATCAAGCTAAATACAAAAAGGCTGCTTTAAACTTTGTAGCAAAAAGCCCTACTAATTTTCCTGTTGACGCTGAAATTGTAGGTGAAGCTATAAGAATAGCCGAGCTAAAAAAGCTAAACGTAATGGACTTTAGCAATCCTCGCGACATTATAGATAAATTTGCAGGAGAAGTTAAGGCTAAGCGATTAGACCCTAATAAAGAAAAGCAATTTTTTAATAAAAAATCTTTACCTGAGGGGGTAGAAACATTTCAAATAATGCCTACTCGTAGAGGGCAGCAGGCTGTTAGAAGAATATTGGATACTCATTGGGGTAAAAAAACTAACCCTTGGTGCGTAACGGCGCAAAAAAACGCATACACCCCAGCAGAACAAAAAGAACGAAAAGAAAACCCACCTGGTATTCCTATTGGAACTACAGTTAAGGTTGCGTACGAAGCTATAGTGAATGCTGGGGTTGTGGAAGACTATATAACATTTGATAACCTAGGCAACCGAGTGGAGGACGTTATGTTTGATTTTATTGGCAATTTAAAGCCAGGATGGGTTGCGGGAAAAGCAGAATACGACAGCACAGATCCTAACGATCAATGGGTAATAGACAGGGAAAATGAACAAGACTTTAACGAAGAATTAGCTACAGCCAAAGCCGAAGGATACACTATAAGAGAGGGAAGCTATGATACTAGCCAGGATAATTTTTATGTTCAAATGGAGCGCAACAACGATCCCGAAGTAAACAGGGTTCAAAAATACGTTGCTTACTACAAAACTAAAGACCCAAACATGACTCAAAAGGAGTTTGATAACGGACCCGCTAAAGGGGGGACGGTTACAAACCCGGAAATAGAACCTACTGGCCCAATTGAATTAACTCCTCAGTCTTTTCGAATGTGGGAAAACTACGGCAAACCTATCAATCCAAATCAGTTGTTTGACATGGGTGTAATTAGCGCTACTGAATTTGCTAATGAAAATACCGTAGATGTAGTTGATGACGGTGGGTTTGAAATAGCATTTAAAGACGGTAAATTACTGGGCCTTAAAAACCTTGGAGGTAGCAAACAAAAGTGGTTTGACCGCATGGATCATGGTACAAAAGATTTAGCTTTAAAAGTGCCTAGAGACCCTAAGGGTAAAATCAATGGATCATCTACTATGATGAATACCGATTCAGGTAGAGTCTTTAGTAGAAATTATACGACTAAGTACTCTAAAAAACTTGAAGGAGATATTAACTTTTTAACAAATGAGTTGTCTACAAAGGGCGAGGCTTTACCTGGGCAAACACTAAACGCTGATCAACAGCCAAAAGCAGTTAAAGATGTTATTAATACTCTCGATGTTAAAAGTAAAACACAACAAAGCCGTATAAGATACAGTAAAGCTTTAGACGAGGAATTTAACAAGATAATAGAGCAAGAATCCGGTATAGAAGCATTTAAAGAGTACAAGTCGGTTAAAGCGGCACTTAAAGGTAAGGTTAAGAAGTTTAGAATGAAATTCTTTATACCACCATCAGCTGAAGATTTTCTAGGGTTATTGTATACTACACTACCTAAAGGAAAGCAGGGAGAGGCAGCCTTAGCATTTTACACAGAACACTTATTGCAACCGTATGCGAGAGCTATAAATGGATTGCGA
>Ga0206126_10001563_pt1 | contig 27174 bp, 24 predicted proteins | sample Helgoland_Spring_5_FD_148621 | JGI IMG/M metagenome (GOLD analysis project Ga0206126, IMG submission 148621) | Pelagic subsurface seawater microbial communities from Kabeltonne, Helgoland, North Sea - Helgoland_Spring_Bloom_20160412_1 | ecosystem: Environmental > Aquatic > Marine > Epipelagic ...
GTTACGCCATCGATGCTTCAAAAATTAAAAATGATCTTGGCTGGGAACCCAAACAAGACCCGAAGTCTGGCTTCAAAAAAACCGTTCAATGGTATCTCGAAAACGAATCTTGGTGGGCTGCAATTTTAGACGGAAGTTATCAGCTTGAGAGGCTGGGAAATAGATAAAACGAACCAACATCTTAGATGAATAGAAAAGGGATTATACTAGCCGGAGGTAGTGGGACACGTTTGCACCCATTGACTGAAGTAGTCAGCAAGCAGATGCTTCCTGTTTATGATAAGCCGATGATCTATTATCCGCTATCTGTGCTCATGTTAGCCGGAATTCGTGAAATTCTAGTCATTAGCACACCACATGATTTGCCTCTGTTTAGGAAATTACTTGGTGATGGGTCAAGATGGGGAGTTCATTTTGAGTATGTTGAACAACCTAGCCCAGATGGACTGCCTCAGGCCTTTATCCTAGGTGAGGAATTTATCGGAGGCGATGATGTTGTGCTAATCCTTGGTGATAACATGTTTTTTGGACACCAATTCGTACCAAAGTTACAGGAAGCTTGCGTGCGGCCAGGAGCAACCATTTTTTCGTATCAAGTAAGAGATCCTCAGCGTTATGGTATTGTTGAGTTTGATGAAAATCATCAAGCTGTTTCACTTAAAGAAAAACCGGAAGCGCCAAAGTCAAATAATGCGGTAACAGGTCTCTATTTTCTCGATAATAAAGTGGTTGGAATTGCCAAAAACCTTAAGCCCTCGGTGAGAGGGGAATTAGAGATTCTTGATGTAGTCCGTCCCTACCTAGAGCAAGATACACTTTATGTGCAAGAACTACGGCGCGGCTTTGCATGGCTGGACACAGGCACCCACGATAGCCTCTTAGAAGCATCTCATTTCGTGCAAACAATCGAAAAACGCCAAGGCTGGAAAATCGCCTGCCTCGAGGAAATTGCCCTATCTCACGGTTGGCTGAGCTCTGACCAAGTTCTTCAGTCAGCTGACAAAATGGGTAATTCGACGTATGCCGAATATCTTCGTTCATTAGTTTAATATTTTTTACGCCTCTTATAGTTCTCTCATTTTCATCCGTCAACTTTTCCCATGTCCTCATCTCAAAAAACCGAGAAGCTTTCCGTTACAGTTTACTCTCCAGAGTCTCCATTGCGGAATCCGTTTAAGCTCATCCGAGATATATTCTCTGATATTTGGCATACCCGGGAGCTCATCGGCATGCTATTCATGCGCGACCTTAAGGCGGCTTACCGGCAGACTTATCTGGGGTATATCTGGATTCTCCTTCCCGCGATCGCTACCACAGCAGTGTGGTATTACATGACGAACCAAGGGCTGATCAATGTAGGGAAAACTCCTATTCCCTACCCAGCGTTCGTTATGATTGGCCAAATTATTTGGGGAACCTTCACTGCTGCCTTTGGTGCTCCACAATTGGGCTTCAACGGGGGAAGTGAGGTATTCATGAAACTTAAGGTTCCACCAGAGGCTTTTATTGCTAACGCTTGCGCTAAAATAGTTTTTGACCTTCTCGTTAAAACGATGTTGATTGTCGCTATTTTTGTCATTTTTTGGGCGGAACTCACTCTCTCTTGGACGGTTCTTCTGGTGCCAGTTGGTCTTCTGACCACGATGCTTTTTGGAGTATCGCTGGGCCTCTTTATGGTTCCTGCCGGTTCCCTTTACACCGATGTCGGCCGAATCGTCACGATGGCGATGCCTTTCCTGATGTATACAACACCGGTGATCTTCCCCACTGCCAGTGGTGATGGCCTAGCAGCTACCCTTATGCGATGGAACCCACTCAGCCCACTCATCGAGGTGACTCGCTGCTGGCTGACACAAGGCGCCGCTGATCCTAGCCAGGTCTTCGGTCTCCTCATCCTGATTCCCATCTCACTCATTATTGGAATCGTCGGCCTCGTCCTACTCCGTATCGCCATGCCCCACTTGGTCGTCCGCATGGGCATGTAGGACGCGCAGCGCGCTGGCAGACTCAAACTTAAACTTTTCACTTAAACTGCCGCCTAGCGGCCATCTCTAATGTCTCGCTCATCAGAAATCATTCATCCTTCATCGGGCATCGACCCCGACGTCCTCATCAAGGTCGATAACGTCTCCAAAAAATTCTGCCGAGATTTTAAAAAGTCCCTATGGTATGGTCTCAAAGATACAGCCTCTGATATCTTCCGCCTTGGTGCGGAGCCAGACGCTGAGTGTAATTCTCTCCCGCCACTCAGGCCGAGCGAATTTTGGGCAAACCAGAACGTGTCCTTTGAAGTCAAGCGGGGTGAGTGCCTTGGTCTTATCGGCCATAATGGTGCAGGAAAAACCACCCTGCTGAAAATGCTCAATGGTCTGATCAAGCCGGATACAGGAAGCATTCAAATGCGCGGCAGGATCGGAGCACTTATCGCGCTTGGTGCTGGTTTCAACCCAGTCCTTACCGGTCGTGAAAACATCTACGTCAACGGCTTAATCCTCGGATTTCACAAAGAGGAAATCGACGCTAAACTTGATGAAATCATCGCATTTGCTGAGGTCGAGGATGCGATTGATGCGCCCATCCGCACTTACTCATCTGGCATGCAAGTCCGTCTCGGTTTTTCCGTGGCTGCTTTTATGAACCCCGATATTCTTATCATCGATGAAGTGCTCGCAGTGGGCGATATGCGATTCCGGAAAAAGTGCCAAGGCTTTATCAAGCGCCTACAGGCTAATGGGACAGCGATCATACTCGTTTCGCACGGCATGGGGCAGATTATGATGCTTTGTGAAAATGCGGTTGTCATGGACCACGGGCGTCCTGTTTTCTACGGGCCTTCGGAAGAAGCAGTATCAGTCACTGGCCGTCTTCAGGAGCAATCTAGTGATGACGCGTCCGCAAAAGTCTCTAGCTTCAGGGACAAAACTGCTGCGATTGTGATCGAAAAGCTTAGTGTAAATTGCTCTGCTCCTTCAGCCCCCAGCGAACTGCCAACGGTTACAGCTCGCATCCATTACAATGCTAAAGAGAATGTCGATGACGTAACGGCATGTTTTCGGATTTATAAAGACGGCATCGAAAGTCCACTGACCAATGCGCGTTCCATGACGAATCTATCGGAGGGTTTTTCCATCCTTAAGGGAAGTGGGGTGATTACAGCGACTTTTGACCCTTGCCCATTAGCACAGGGCGAATACTCACTTAAGGCTATAGTTGGAATAAAGGGCTATCCTACACCTCTTGATGCTGTTGGTTACGACGATTCCCCAATTCGCTTCAGTGTGCCAGACCTTATACCCGCAGCTCCGTGGGCTACCCTTGAAGGAGAAGTCCTTCACTGGCAGGCCGAGTGGCAACATGATCCAGCGGGACTTAGCAAGATTTGAAAATCAAAGCGTTAACTTTTACGTTCTTAAGATTGACTGGTTTGCTCAGCATCTAACACATCACAAGAAATTATAAAGCTATGTTAAACAATAAATCCATCCTTATTACCGGCGGCACTGGGTCTCTCGGAAAAGAACTCACGAAAACGATTTTAGCAAAGTGGCCAAAGGTGCGGCGACTCATTATTTATTCAAGGGACGAGCAAAAACAGTTTCAAATGGCTCAGGAATATCCAGCTCAGAAATATCCGATGATTCGTTTTTTTATTGGTGACGTACGTGACTTAGATCGTATGAAACGTGCCTTTAATGATGTTGATTGTGTGATTCATGCAGCTGCGATGAAACACGTTCATATTGCTGAATACAACCCGGACGAATGTGTCAAAACCAACATTGGGGGTGCAGAGAATGTAATTAAAGCAGCGCTGAGCTGCGGCGTCAAAGACGTGGTCGCTTTGTCTACGGATAAAGCCTGCGCGCCCATCAATCTTTATGGCGCCACCAAGCTGACATCAGACAAGCTTTTTATTGCAGCCAACAATATTGCTGGCAAACAAGACATCAAATTTTCTGTAGTGCGTTATGGTAACGTGATGGGCTCCAATGGTTCCGTTATTCCTTTCTTTCAACAAAGAAAAGAGACGGGGATTCTTCCGATCACCGATCCCACCATGACTCGCTTTAATATCTCGCTCGCAGATGGTGTTAAAATGGTTCTGCATGCGCTTGAGCATGCATGGGGAGGCGAACTTTTTGTTCCTAAGATACCGTCTTACCGCATTACGGACCTAGCACAGGCAATCGGACCGGAGTGTGAGCACCCCGTCATTGGTATCCGCCCTGGTGAGAAAATTCACGAGGAGATGATCACCAGCTCGGATTCCTTCACCACCTACGATCTTGGCAAATATTACGTGATTCTTCCCCAAGTGCCTCACTGGGATATAGATTCGTATATCGAAAAATTCAATGCAAAGCGGGTAGAGCAAGGATTTAATTATTCATCAGGGAAGAACGAGGATTTTTTGACGGTTGATGAACTACGCCAGTTGATTGTGGCTCACGTTTAGACATCCTAAAGTAGCTTAGTAAAACTTCAGCCTTGTGTGCTTAGGGTAAAAAGTCGCTGCTAGATGAGAGTATCGCAGCTAGTTAAGCATTCAATATAGTAAATTATTTGTGAAAAGCCATAGCGAAAAACTAATTACACACCTTGTGTAGCTGACTTTTTATTTGCAGGCCTCATCGCTTTAAAACATTTGCCATGAAAAAAATATTAATCATAGGGGCAAGTGGAATGGTGGGCAATGCGATGTGCCACGAGGCGATTAACCAAGGTTTGAATGTGGTTGGTGCGGGGCGTCAGGATAGGCATCGTATTTCTGGGGTTCGGTTTCGTAACGTGGAACTAACGAATGATGTTAGTTTGACTGACCTTGTGAAGAATTCGGAGCCAGACTTCATCATTAATCTTGCCGCCAACACGGATCACCAGGCATGCGAACAAGACCCAGATGCTGCTTATAAACTTCATGTTCAAACGGCGGGGGTACTTGCATCTCTGGCCAGTACAGTGGGTGCCCGCTTAATACACGTTTCCAGTGAAGCGGTGTATGGGGATCTTGGTAGAGGTCCACACACAGAGCGTGAGATGTGCAAGCCTCATGGCATTTATGCAGCTACAAAAAAAGGGGGTGAGGAGCAAGTACTTGCCAACAACTCAGAGGCTTTAGTCATTCGATGTACTCCTGTAGGAATTGTCGATGGTGAACACCGATCCTTAGCAGGATGGCTATACAATCAATTAAAGCAGGGACAACAGGTCACAGGTTATGAGGATTGGATATTTAGCCCAGTTTCTACCAGATCACTTGCTCGTTTGATACTTGATCCTAGGCTTGATGGCTTGTCGGGGGTTTTCAACTGGGGTGTTGATGACGCGATAAGCAAACTTACCTTTGTAAAAGGTATGGCGTCTGCGCTAGGCTATGAGGCCTCTATTATTGTAGCTGGTCATCGCTTTGATAACGGCACTTTTTATGATGTTAGTCTTGATTCTGGAAAGTTGGCTAGAGAAAGTGGCATACAGGTTCTTGCATTGCGGGAATTATTCGAGGATTTGTCAGCTGATGCAGCTTCGATAGGGGGCCAATACAAATAAGCGATAAGATATGAGATCATTTGAAATTAACGGGAAACTAGTCGGCGACGGTCATCCTACATACTTTATAGCCGATATTGCGGCTAATCATGATGGGGATCTCGAAAGAGCAAAGGATCTTATCCGGCTAGCGAAGGAGGCTGGTGCTGATGCCGCTAAATTTCAGCACTTTCGCGCCGAAACCATTGTCAGTGGAGAGGGATTTGAGAAGCTGGGCACTCAAGTTTCACACCAGTCGAAATGGAAAAAATCAGTGGTGGAAGTTTATAAAAAAGCATCAGTGCCGTGGCATTGGACCGAGGAATTGGTAGCGACATGTAAGGAGTGTGAGATCGATTTTTTCACATCACCATATGACCTAGAGATGATCGATCAAATCGATCCTTATGTTCCTGCATACAAGGTCGGGTCAGGTGATATAACGTGGTTGGAGAGCATCAGGAAAATGGCGAGTAAAGGGAAGCCTGTCCTGCTCGCTGCTGGGGCATCTAATCTGGTAGACGTGCAAAGAGCCATGTCCGTCTTAATTGATGAATATAAAACGCCTGCTCTGCTAATGCAGTGCAATACTAATTATACCGCTAGCCTGGACAACTTCCGGTATATAAGGTTGCGGGTGCTGGAAACCTTTAAAACAATGTTTCCTGATGTGCCGCTTGGGTTGAGTGATCATACGCCAGGACATGCTACAGTGCTCGGAGCAGTTGCCCTGGGGGCTTGTGCGATTGAGAAGCATTTCACGGATAATGTAGAGCGAGAGGGTCCAGACCACGCCTTCGCCATGGACCCAAAGACATGGAGCGAGATGGTTGCCCGCACCCGCGAACTGGAGGCCGCTCTAGGAGATGGGAATAAGCAAATAGAAGATAATGAGCTGGACACGGTTATCGTGCAAAGGAGATGTATCCGTGCGGCTAAGGATCTTCCCGCCGGTAGAAAGATTGAGCGCGCTGATCTTACCGTATTAAGACCTGCCCCAATGGGCTCTATTCCTCCTTATGATTTGCCAATCGTCATCGGCACAACCTTATCCAAGGCGCTCAAGGAAGGCGAGCTGCTGTGTTCAAAATATTTCGAATGAAAGTGGGCCTCATAGGCTCGGAGATGGGCATCCATGAAGAACGATTTTTGCGAATGTTCCGGGACAGGGGTGCCGAAGTCACCTTTATAAGTTTTGAACAACTCATAAAGATCGATTGTTCAGCTGGCAATGTTGAAACAGAAAACGGATTCGACTTGTTTTTTGGAGGGCCGTTGCACCATGGGCTTGATATAGCTTCTTCAATTTCTAAAGTGCCATATGTTGCGGTATCCTACGCATTTGATGTGCTGCAGGAGGCGGCGGTAAATGCCGAAGCTGCTGCCAGTGTGCGCAGCATGCTCGACTTATGCGACGGCTTGTTGGTTGACTGCAAAGCAGTGATTCAATGTGCTAGAGAAAATTTTAGATTTAAAGGGCCAGCTATAGTCCGCCCATGGGGATTAGATGAATTTAATAGAAGTTCATCAGGTTCTCTAAAATCACATAGTTTTTCACGTTTGGGTTCTGATTCAGAAGTGTGGGTTGCCTCTATGCGCAACTTCACGATGACGCATGGCGTTCTGGATGTTGTTCGTGCATTTGGTGAGGCTGCCAATCAAAATGAGAGACTGCGGCTGCTCATGGTTGGCGACGGGCCACTCAGAGGAGAAGTTCATGACATGATCAATAGACTCGGTCTTTCTGAACGGGTAAAGATACTCGGAAAGGTTTCAGAGGGAGAAATTAGCCATTTGCTTGAGCAAGTAGATATTTATGTAAGCGCCTCCATTGTGGACGGAACCTCCATTTCCCTTCTTCAAGCTTTGGCTGCAGGCTTACCAGTCCTGCTCTCTGATGTGGGGGGGAATCCGGAATGGGTGGATCGCTGTGAGGGAGCGTACTTGTTTGAATCAGGCAATGAGCATCATCTTGCAAAATTAATTCTTGATGAAGCAGATAGAGAGAGCCTTTGCCGCTATGATAGAAGTCAAATTTTAGAGGAATACGCAGATTGGAACCAGAATGCCGATGATATTTTTGAATTCTGTCAACAGGTTATACGTGAGCAAAAAATAAGCCATCAGTCAGCTATATGAATATTGCAGTAATTCCAGCCAGGGGTGGGAGTAAAAGGATACCAAGAAAAAACCTAAAGTCTTTCTGCGGCAAGCCGATGCTTAATTATGCGATTGAAGCGGCGATCTCATCAGAACTTTTTGACCGTGTAATTGTCTCTACCGATGATAATGAGATTACGGCACTGGCAAGAGAATCTGGAGCAGAAGTGCCTTTCCGGCGATCTGCAAAACTCTCAAATGATCATGCTGGAACACTGCCAGTTATTCAGGATGCTATCCAGCGTCTTGAGGAAGATGGCAGCTCCATCGAAATGGTTTCCTGTATATATCCAACAGTTCCATTATTGAGTGGAAAAACGCTTCGACGTGCGGGTAAAGATTTTTTGTCGAATTCTGGTGGTTTCTTAATAGCGGCGACAGCGTTTGATTACCCCGTGCAGCGCGGATTCTTTTTTTCAAAAGATGCAGGCCTTCAAATGCTCTTTCCAGAGGAATATCAGACGAGGTCACAAGACCTAAAGCCTGTTTTCCACGATGCTGGTCAATTCTACTTTGCAGCTAATAACACATGGATCAACAGCTCGAGAATGTATACAGAAAATTCACGGCTATTCTTGCTCCCAAAGGACAAGGTCTGTGATATCGATACGATGGAAGATTGGGAGTGGGCAGAATTACTTTATCAGAAAACCAACGCAGATAATTCTATAACAAATAAATCCTAAACTGCAAACTGGTTATCAATATTTACAGCCTAGGGCCAGCATCTATTTAGTTACACAGACTTGTGACTATATTCTGTACACAGTATCGTATGGTAATGCATATAATAATTACTTGGGAGATATCTTGATGATAAGAAAAGTCAGCCGCAATCTAAAATTAGACTGCAGTGCAATGAATGCTTGAGAACCAATTACAGTAGACTGCAGAAAGCCTATGATTGACAAGTCGTTATCAAAAAATCTGGAAACTGTACGAGGCTTAGCTGCGTTTATCGTGCTTCTTGCTCACACTAGTCAGTGGTTCGTCACGCCTCTTGTCGGAATTGATCATCCTGGAATATTTGCAATCAGACATGCAGCACATTTTTCAGTTTTGATTTTCTTCGCACTCTCTGGTTTTGTGATAACAAACTCTCTTGTATTAAATAAAGAGCGGAATGGCTATATCGATAGCTTTTCATACATAAAGTCAAGAATAGTCCGCATTGTACCTCCAGGCGTTGCGGCATGCCTGTTCGCTTTAGCCGTAGCCGTCATTATTCTTGCATTAGATCTTCACGGCTCTGAGACATTTAGAACTGACTACGACTTGTACGTGGCGCGAGAACAAATTACGCTCCGCTGGCAGAACGTAGTGGCCTCGTTTCTGTTGAGTAACGGTGTTGTGCCAGGCACTGGGCCTATAATAACTAATGGACCACTATGGTCGTTATCTATCGAGTTTTGGATCTACTTTGTTGCGCTCCTCGTAGCAATAGCGCTTTCGGGTATATCATCTAGTGATAGTATCCTAAGAAATAGCGGCTTGGTATCAGCAATCGCAATATTAATGCTACTTGGTTTCACAATCGGCAGACCATTTGACCTTATGCAGTATGTTTTTTACTGGCTCTTAGGTTCTTTGTTATTTGCGAGGACTAAATTCCCCGCTTTAGTGAGATATCTTTTTTTGAGTGTATTTCTTTGCGGAATATTAGCCCTTATTATTTTCGCACTGAAACCAACATCTTGGTCGATAGACCTAATAACTGGAAAAGGCTTGCCCGGCCTTGCCGGCATAGCCCTAAAAGGATCAATACTCATCGCTTTAGCCTCACTAATGCCTTTTATATCATGTCTCCCATTCAGACGTTTTTTCGCATCATTAGCGCCGTCATCATACACGCTTTATGTTTTTCATTTCCCTATTCTATGTTTGCTTTTTTCTCTTTTTCATGTGCCCTACTTAGGCTGGTCAATACTACTTAAGGTCAGTTTTTTGGTCGTAGTGATCATAGCAAATTTGATTATCTGTCACATTCTCGCTAAGTTTCTTGAGGATAGGAAAACATGGAGCAAATGCTTTAGCTGGGTTGGAGACCAAATCGCTAAGAGCGCCACAAGATTTAAAAAAATTTACAAATAAGAGGAGGCTGATCAACTCGCTCCAGCTCTGGATTTTAATCTAGATTATAATAATATTCTGAGATGCAGAGGATATTAGAACTCACGGTCGTTAATAATTCACCAAGGCATGTGTTTTGCCCATGTAAACAAGTTGTTAATCAGCAATCTTACGGTGAATTTTGAGTGCGTTAAATAAAAAGTTGTCAAGCCACTGGCCTCAGCAGATCTCGTATTTAGGGTTTTGCGAATTACATTTGCTAAAGGAAAAAAATGTCCAGCTAGACTCTAAGCACGCAGCACCCGCTAGTTATTAAAAATTCACAATTATGAATCGCCAGCTCATATTCTTAACAGGTCACAGAAAGAGTGGGACAACTATGTTTCATAGTTTATTTGATGGGCATCCCTCGCTCAACATATACCCCGTCGACTTAACCGTATTATACGCTTATTTCCCGCACATAATATCTTCAGATTTGTCCGATGAAGCTCTGCTAAACCGCCTTGATAAGGTTATTTTTGGTACCCTTGAGGCGAAACTAGAATTTCATAAATTAGAAGTCGATCTCGCTAAGTTTAGGCAGCTGTTCCGGTCGAATTTGTCAAATGAAGGGTTGCGAAATCCCGGAATGATTATTGAGTCGATGCTCTCCAGTTGGGTAACCTTCCGGGGACTAGATCCGGCCAAACCCTTCGTAGTTAAAGAAACAAGTTCAGATATTTATGCGCAAGAAATCAGTCAATGGTTCCCCAATACGCGATTTATTCAGTTAGTACGTGATCCTCGAGATAACTATGCAGCACTGAAAGCCGGTGTGAGTAACTACTACAGCGCAATGGGAGAAACAGAGCTGACAACCTTAGCCAGCTTGATCAACAGGGCATTGATCGATATGAAGATGGCTCTGAACAACCCCTCTATTCTGGGAGAGAGTCAATACAGGGTCGTAAGGTTTGAGGACTTGGTGGTTAACACGGAGCGAACGATGACAGATATTGCAAAATTCCTCAATATTGAACCTAGCGACCACCTTAATACTCCAACGTTCATGGGGGTGACGACCGCAGGAAATAGTCACGAGGGCAAAAAAATGGTGAGAGTTTCCAAGCAAAACATTGCACGCTGGAAAAAACGCATCTCTAAGGAAGAGGCAATGATCATCGAATTTGCCTTCAATGGAGTTATGGAGAAGTTTGATTATGTTGCTGAATTTTCACCTAAGGAATCCTCTCGTGCTTTTGCTGAGTATTACAAGTGGTCTAATTACCACTACTACTTTCATGACCCTTTTGCAGTAAAAGGATAAAACATATATAATCAGCTTCTTACTATGAACCAAATCGATAAAGGGCATGATATATACAATCTACTCTCTGAACTGTTCCCTATTAACCGTAGTCTAACTGGACAGGGAGTCAGGGAAACCCTAACACGCCTTCAGAATTTCATACCTCTTAATATTCATGAGGTTAAGAGTGGCACAGAAGTGTTTGACTGGACGGTCCCTCCCGAGTGGAACATTCGTGATGCATGGATAAAAAATGAAAAAGGCGAAAAAATCGTAGACTTCCAGGAGAGCAATTTACACGTCGTGGGATATTCCACGCCAGTTGATCAAACCATTTCATTGACGGAATTACGAACACACCTGCACAGTCTTCCTGATCAAGCTCAGGCTATCCCCTATATCACGTCATACTATAAAGAGCGTTGGGGTTTTTGCATCAGCCATGAACAACTTACAAATCTTCCTGAGGGTGATTATCATGTTTATATTGACAGTACCTTGTCGAAGGGAGTCCTGAATTACGCCGATTTGGTCATTCCCGGTGAACTTGAGGAAGAAATTATGTTTTCGACCTATATTTGTCATCCTTCCATGGCAAACAACGAGCTGTCGGGTCCGTGCCTGTCCACCTATCTAGCACGGTGGATTATGGAGGCTCCACGGAAATATAGCTACCGTTTTGTCTTCTTGCCGGAAACCATTGGCTCCATTGTCTATCTTCATCAAAATATTACAGAGCTCAAAAAAAAGGTGAAGGCTGGTTATGTGCTTACATGCTGCGGTGATGATCGATGTTACTCGTTTGTTGAATCGCGTCTCGGTAACACCCTGGCTGACAGGGCTGCACTGGCCGTTCTAGATAGCAGCCAGCCAGATTTTAAACATTACAGTTTCCTCGAACGAGGTAGTGATGAGCGGCAATATTGTGCGCCAGGAGTAGATCTTCCTTTTGCATCTGTTATGCGCAGCAAGTATGGTGAGTATCCCGAATATCATACATCTCTGGATGACCTTTCACTCGTAAACCCTAGAGGACTGCAGGGGACTTACGATGTGTATCAAGCCATCATCGAACTGATCGAAATCAACGATTACTACCAAATCAATTGCCTGTGCGAACCCCAGCTTGGCAAGCGTGGTTTATATCCGGATCTAAGCACAAAAAAAAGCAGTGAGACCGTTCGTGATATATCTAGTTTTATTGCCTATGCTGATGGAAATCACGACTTAATAGATATCTCCCAGCGCATTAAAACTCCTGTTGATCGTCTATACAATATTGTGAATAATCTCTTGGCAGCTAAACTTTTAGATATCTCCATGCGTTCGTAAAAAATTTCAGCTGATTGAATGCAAACAGCGAAAAAAATACATTAGTGACGTAAAGCCAGTGAAGAACAAATATTATCCTCGCATTACATGAAAGTTATCATTGCATCATTCAATCATGGAGTTACACATTTGGCAGCTGAGCTTGAGCTGGCGGAGACACACTTGCAGCAAGGAGATTGCGTTACATTCCTTGTTTGTGATGGTTCAGTCGGAGCCTGCGTTGTCAATCCTGATGGTGCTGCTGAAATTTGCCGGAGATGCAGATTGATTCGAGCAGATGGAATCAGCCATTTGTCTAAAGATGTAATGGTGTATCCCCTTAGAGCAGATTTAGCATCACATAAGACATCTGAGAAGATAGAGCTGCCCCCGTCACCATCAGTAAAAGACTATAAGGCACTCAGATATAGAGGGCAAGATTTGGGCTGGGGGGCGTTGTCGACGGTCAATTATTTATATCGCGATCCTTTGTGCGACAGTCCGGAAGCTATGCAGGCAGTCAAGACCTTCTTGAACGCGGCTATTTCTAGCTATGAAGGAACCCGTCGTTTCCTTAGCAAACAATGTAAATTTGATCGCGGTTACATTTTTAATGGACGTTTTGCAGTTACTAGGGGTGCAATGCGCGCCTTGCAAGATGCAAAAATAGAAGTGTATACCCATGAGCGCGGTTGTTCAAAAAATCACTATCAGCTGTTTCCGAACACATTCCCACATGATCAGAAGCTTTTTCAAAAAAGGGTAAGGGCGTCATGGGCAAATGCTGTTGATAGAGAACAACGCGACAAAATAGCAAACCGTTTTTTTCAAGATCAAAAAACAGGCAACCCGCTTAATGAGATGAATTTTGTTGAGAATCAAAATTTTGGTAAATTTCCAGAAGGCTGGGATAGAGAGAAGCTGAACGTCGTTATTTTTAATTCCTCCGAAGACGAGCTGGCTGCTGTTAGTGATCTTTTTACCAATCCGGTCTACCCATCGCAAGCCGATGCGGTTGATAGAATTGTCTCTGATACATTAGCCTCGGGAAAGCCCATTCATTATTACTTGAGAATTCACCCGAATTTAGTTGGAGTAGAAAATTCAAGTCTTTCAAAGCTAATGGAGGTAAGTTCTCCCAACCTAACCACAATTGATGCAAACAATAGTATATCCACATATTGCTTACTTGATGCCTGTGACCGTGTAGTAACTTTTGGTTCAACAGTAGGAGTTGAGGCGACATATTGGGGGAAACCTTCAATACTTACTGGAAAAAGTCGCTACGATGAGCTTGATGTTGCATATCGCCCCACCAGCCATGAGGAGGTTATGAATTTACTTCTAAATGATGACTTGGCTCCCAAAAATCGCCTCGGAGCACTTAAGTATGGATATTATGTGAGAACACGTGGAACATTATTCAAGCATTGGATGCCAAAAGATTTGCATTCAGGATATTTTGGCAATCTTTTTTTAGGAGATGGAATTGCTGATGAAAGTAATCGTTCATTGCAGTATGGTAAAATATATCTCTATCTGATAGGCCTGTGTAGATCCATACGTTATTGGCCTTTGGCAGATTCTCTAGCCAGAAATATTTCGCAAAATTTATACCGCATAAAAAAACTTTTAAGGTTTTTGCGACTAAATGAAACTCGTTCACCTTCGAGCTGATTCCACTGTCAATGTTTGCTTGCTTTGTGACAGACCACACACCAAAATACACAGTGATTGAAGCGTGATTAATTCAAAGTTTAAAGCATTCGCTTAAAAGCTGGAGCTCAGCATAAGTCTGGCGACCTCCTTTGAATCCAGAAACCATGAGACATTCTGTAATCTTAGCCAACTTTAACGGAGGCAAATATCTCAATGAGGCGATTCGATCTGTATTAATGCAGCAGAATGCTGAATTTGATTTGATTCTTATCGATGATGGTTCTACGGACTCTTCGCTGGAGATCATGAGGGACTTTGAGCTCAATTATCCGGATAAGATAAAGATACTAGTTCATGATGAGAACAAAGGCCAGGGTGCTGGATTTAACAGCGGATTTTCACAAGCAACTGGCGAGTTAGTGTCCTTCATTGATAGTGACGATATTTGGTATCCGCATAAGTTGAGTGCCGTTGAACAAACCTATATCTTAAATCCTGACGCGGTATTGCTACACCACAATCTTCATCTAATGCGTGAGGCTGAAGTGGCGCAAGAATTGTTCATGGACATGATGGCGATGGGGGATCTATGCAAGCGTTTACAAAATACTCAGACACCACTTAGTCAATGGCCTCCATTCGCTCCCACTTCTGGGCTCACATTGCCAAGTAGGGTCTTGTCCAAGATGTGGCCATGCCCGGAAGTTCGTTTTTGTGCGGACATGTATCCCACCTTTGCAGCTGTGCCAATGGGTTCGATTATTGCAGATTATCGTGCGCTTGGCGCGTACCGGGTACACTCTGACAATAACTATCATGGTGTGGATAATTTTGATGCATGGAATTTTTTTTATAGGGAGATTGTCCCCTCGCTACGGCGTTATTTTGCAGAAGCTGGTTTGGTTGATGTGATTGAGTTTAGAGATCCAGTGGGTGTGAATCAACAAGGCTTCTTAGGCATGCTTCTTAAGATTGCTGATGTTTCCCCCCGTATGCTTTGGCGTCAAATACGTAAAATAGCGCGGCTCGCTAAGAGGAATAGAAATGTGTGCTAAATTGGTGTAAAGATTAAATGCGGCGTATAGTAGCTCGGGATATACTCTTATAGCCACATTTTTTCAGCCGCTTACCAAAGCTTATCTAGCGCGTATACTTGCAAAACCGATTTTTTCACAGGGTGCCTATCGTAAGCTGCTATTGTAGTAGCCATTTGCATTGCTGTAGAAATCAATCAATCTTTGATTATCAATCATCACCCCGTTGTCATCAAGCAACAGAGACATGCTCTTAATAGAGCGATTAGATCCAGCACTGTATTGTCAGCTTTCCAGTTATTTTTGATCGTTAATTGTTGGTGCTATCTGGCCATAAAAAAATTGCCTGTGTACAAAGCTAAATCTCATTCAGAAAACATAGCGCCAAGGCTAAATATAATTCTAAATGCATTTTAAAACACCCATTTTGTTTTTGGTTTTTAATAGGCTTGAAACAACAGAAAAAGTTTTTTCAGTCATTAGAAAACTTCAGCCACGCTTTCTCTATGTAGCGGCTGACGGGCCAAGAGCGTATGTGGAGGGAGAGAAAGATAAGTGTAAAGTTGTTCAAGAAAGTATCCTGCAAAGTATTGATTGGGATTGTAATGTTGAAACCTTATTCAGAGAAGACAATTTAGGGTGTGGATTGGCAGTGAGTTCAGCAATCAGCTGGTTTTTTGAACACGTTGAACAGGGTATTATTTTAGAAGATGATTGCTTGCCGGATTTGTCTTTCTTTTCTTTTTGTGAGGAATTACTCGAGAAGTATAAATCTGATGAATCGATACTACACATCTCTGGTAGTGATTATGCAAACGACCTAACAAAAAAAGAGAGCTATTACTTCACGCGACTACCATTCATATGGGGTTGGGCAACATGGAGAAGAGCGTGGAAGAAATATGATTATAACGCTAAGTATTTATCAATTGACGATAAACGCAAAATTTTAAGTGAAGCCTTTGAGGACGCAGAAATTGTAGAATATTGGATGGATGCATTTAGAGAATTTCACTTGAAACCCAGAACTTATACTTGGGATTATCAGTGGTTTATGTCTATTTGGAAAAATGGTGGATTCGTTATTCAACCACAAAAAAACTTAGTAAGGAATATTGGCTTCGGCTCAGATGCTACCCACACAACCGGGGGCATGGGCTTTCTCTCTGCGGTAAAGGAGAGCAGCATGACATCTATCTGCGAGCACCTAGATGTTCGCCTCGATGGTAGCCTGCAAAAGCAAAACTTCGACTTCTATTTCAAAAATGAAGAATGCAGAAAAACACCTCATGCAACAAATATTGTAAGCCTTGTAAAAAAGGCTAAATCAATGATTGGCTCTATCATTTTTAAATTTCTGCTCAATTATAAAAGTGTTCATGTAGTAGATGACAAATCTATTTGTTTGGAAAATACTTTTGCTGATTCTTCCAAGGGGAAATACGTTAAAATAGGAACCAATCACGCAATAACTAACAGTTCGATAGGCGATTTCACCTTCGTTGATGATAATGCATCTATAAATAATACAACTATTGGTAAATACTGTTCAATAGGAGTTAACTGTGTTTGTGGGGAAAATATATTACAAGCAGAGAGCTTCTTGGCCACTTCGCCCATGTTCTATTCAACGAGTAAACATAATGGTATAACTCTGGCGCATCACGATAAAATCAAACGCGAATCTGGTGTTGAAATAGGCAATGATGTTTCCATAGGTAATAATGTTACCATCAACAATGGGGTTGTTATTGGTGATGGGGTCATGGTTTTACCTGGTTCGGTTATTTTAGAAAACATTCCAGCCTATGCTGTAGTATCCGGTAACCCAGCAAAAGTCATCAAATACAGATTTGATGATTCTGAGATCGAAAAATTGATGAGCATCAAATGGTGGAACTGGCCGGATAACAAACTGTACTTGGTTGAGGATTCACTTGAAAACATTGCTGAGTTTACGTCTAAAAACGTGGACGACTCCTCTGCATAGACGACGAAGCTAGTCACTGGCTTGCTCCTGGATCACAAAAGCAAGCCTAAGATCTTTAGCGATATATTCTAAGTTTAGTTGGTGTCATCCTTGGTGTGTATATCCGCAAAAAAAGCGCAATCATGAACTCTAAAAAGTTGATAAAGTTTCTTCTTGGTAAGATTACTCGAGTCATAGCTGGTCGAGAGATAGCTAGGATCGTGAGCCAGAAGTTTGCACCAAATTTTGTTAATTCTACCAAGAGTGATGATTGTAAGTTAGGTGAGAGAGTTAATATATATGATAGTGATTTAAAGGGCGGTAATATCATTTCCGATGGAGTAAGTTTGAATGCTTCTACTCTACAGTCGCACGCAGCAATTCATAAGAACGCTTCCCTCGCATGGTGCTGTATAGATTCATATAGTTATGTATGTCGGGAGTCGTTTATGCTTGTAACAACAATTGGCAAATTTTGCGCTATTGGTCCACGAGTGGAATGTGGAAGTGGCAGTCACCCAATCAACTGGGCTAGTATCTCTCCTGTATTCTATTCAGATAAAAAGCAATGCGGGACGGCCTTCACCAAAGAGTCTCATTTTGATGAACTCGAGAAAGTAGAAATTGGTAGTGACGTCTGGATAGGTGCGAATGCTGTGATACGTAATGGTGTCAAAATTGGCCACGGTGCCGCGGTCGCAGCGGCTGCTGTGGTTACTAAGGATGTGCCTCCCTATGCCATTGTGGGTGGAGTGCCCGCACGACTTATTCGGATGCGGTTTACAGAAAATATAATAGAGCGGCTCCTGAGATCTTCTTGGTGGGACTTGCCCCCAGAATTATTAAGAGAAAATGCGCATCGTTTCAGAACGGAGGACATTGACTCGTTTCTTAATTGGGTTGAAAGTTGCAAGCCATAGTTTGCAAGCGAAAGGTAACGGCATTGAAGAATTCGGAATGACAAAAACTGACCGCTTGCGGCGCTACTTTGCGCAAGACAGTCGACCAAGTTGAGGCTCTGCTGCAATCCATACATCCATAAAATGAAAAAACACGAACTCGTTATCATCTTTTGTTATCATAGTGATGATACCGTAACTAGAAGGAACTTGGCTGTCCTTAAAGAGAACAATCCCGGCACTCCTGTGGTGTTAATCAGCAATGGAGGAGACACCATGCGTGGGAGCCTGAATTCCAAAAAACTACTAAAGAAAAAATGGAGACCTTACGCCCCGTATTGGCCTTTTCTTAAATTAAAGAATATTGGTTACTTGTGGCATTTGTATAAGAAAGGGCCACCAAAAGATTATTTTTGGTTGAATGCCGATTTGCCTCTGTATTTGGCATATGACAAAACGAGAAAAAAAATCCCTTCCAAGAGGTACGTTTTTGTAGAGTGGGATTGCTATTGTAACGTTAACTTAAGGGATTTTTACAAAGAGGTTTGGCAAGCTGATTTGGGTGGCAGACATTTTTTTGAACAGGCGAAAGAACCTGAATGGGATAATTTTATATTTAATTCGCGGCGTAGCTGTCCGCCGGTTGCCAAGGAGCATATGGTCGGCGTCGCGCCTCTTGCAGGTATCCTTTTGTCAGAGCGTGCTTTGTCCTTGATCTGCCAAGAACTGAAGAAAAACCATGCATGGGTAAATACATTTTGTGAGCTGCGGGTAGGCGCAATTGTGAGCCAGAACAACTTAAGTCTTCAAAGCTTGCCTGATCATAAAAAGAAATATCTAAGGGATAAAGTGCCTGTCTGGGAAATGTCGGAAATTAATGAACGTGCTGTTTGGCACATGGTGAAAGAATAGATGGGATTTCACCTCTTAAATATCTGAGGTTAGTCAAAATCTGGTTTAAGCCTAAGTTTTTAAGTCTACGCAATCATGATTAATTGCACTAGCCACTGTGTTAATGCGTAAAATTATCTGTGGTATATTTCCAATTAGTTGATGTTGGAAATTAATTGCGTAAAAAAACAAATAAATATCTCTCAACATCTAATGCCTGATATAAAACAAAAAGTCTGCGTGAGTGTCGTTATGCCTGTGAGAGATGGTGAGCGATTTATCGGCGATGCTATTGCAAGTGTGCTGGCACAAACCTTTGCTGATTTTGAATTTTTGATCATTGATGATGGTTCTACGGATAGAACCATAGAGATTATTGAAAGCTTCAATGATTCACGAATAAAGATTATGCCAAACAAAGGGGCGCCGTACGTGGCAGGGGCCTTGACCTATGGATGTCGTCATGCTCATGGTGAGTTTATTGCTCGAATGGATGCTGATGATGTATGCTTGCCGAATAGGTTTATGAAGCAGGTCGAATTTCTCAGGCAAAACCCTAAAGTAGGTGTTGTTGGTTCGGATTATTTATGGATTGATGATGAGGGTCGTGAAAAGTCCGGAAAAAGCTGGACCCCTCCGACATCCCATGAGGCAATACGTTGCCTCATGTATTTGCGCTGCCCTATGTGTCACCCAACGGTAATGATGCGCACAAATGTAATAGCGCCCTTAGGCTGGTATGAATCTAAAACTTTGCAAGGGCGTCGATACGTCTCCGAAGATCTCGAATTATGGTGCAGGGCTATCGAAATCACAAAATTTGCAAATATAGCTGAGGTGTTGTTGAAATACCGCGTCCATGACGATAACGTTTCTCTAGCGGGGAAGGGGCGCCAAGAGCATCTAATCAGTGTGGCGCTTACGATTCAGAGACACGCAAAAGATATGTTAGGCTTAGAGTTGTCTCTGGATACTTGTTTGTTGATTTCTGGTGAAAAAGCCGGGTCTATGATTGACCGTAAAAAAGCAATATCATTCCTTGCTACGATCGGAACTCGTGCTCAATCATCTATAAAGAAAGTTGATGAGAAGTCGTATACTCTTGATTTGGTGTCTAAGCGAATTCAAGAGATCATATGGGATGGCGGAATCCGCGTATTTAGGAGTTGGTTTATGCTATTTCGTCATCAGCCACGTGTGGGATTCGTTGTAGGCGTTGCTCTAATGAGAAGGTTATATTAACCGGCCGCATGCATCGTGCTAATTAGTCTATACTTAAAATGAAAATTTTACACCTATCTCACTATGACCGTAAAGGTGGAGCTTGTATCGCAGCCTATCGCCAGCATCAGGCACTGCGCGCTGCGGGGGTGGATTCTGTGATGTGGGTGCGTCATAAGGTGACTAATGATCCGCATGTATTTGAGTATCGACCGCAATCAGATACGATCTCTCGTGCACGCCGTATCGCACGTCGCCGACGTTTGGCTCTAAACAAAATGCAGGCCAAGCCAATTGGTGAGATGTTTGATGACCGGTCTGAGCATGGTGGAGGAGAACTGCTCGATTTACCACCTCATGATGTGATCAACGTTCAGTTCTCGCAGGGCTTTGTCGATCTCCCGGCGCTTTTAGCTAAGATCCCAGCGACAACCCCGATCGTTTTCACCCTGCATGAGATGTCAATGTTCACTGGGGGCTGTTCTTATTCATATGCTTGCCGTGGATTTGAGAAACAATGCGGTAACTGCCCCCAGCTGGGAAATAGCAGGATTAAGGATGTCAGCCGACAGTCATGGATGCGCAAGAATGAGGCATACGGTCAGAGGGGTTCATCAAAATTACATTTCGCTGCTGATAGTCAATGGTTGGCAGCAGAGGCAGCAAAGAGCAGTTTGTTGCAGGGGCATAATATTTCCACAATACATTACGGGATAGATACTGCTATATTTCGACCACTTGATCCTGTTACTTGTAAGCAAATATTGGGTATACCTACGGATCGTCCGGTAATAGCCTTTGCTGCCGTCTCCGTGGCCGATAAGCGTAAGGGAGCTAGTTGCTTGATCGAAGCGATTCAGCAGATGAAGGAGAAGCCTTTTCTTCTAACTTGGGGGGCATCCTTCCCGCCGGAGCTAGAGGAGTTACCGCATCTTCACTTGGGAAGCATTGATAGTGAATATTTGATCACATCGGTCTATAATGCTGCTGATGTTTTTGTCATCCCTTCAATCGAGGAAGCCTTTGGCCAGACTGCCCTTGAGGCATTGGCATGTGGCCGCCCAGTAGTGGGGTCTAATGTAGGTGGCATTCCTGATATGGTTCATGATAGTGATACCGGCCTGCTCGTCGCGCCTGGTAATGCAGACGCCTTGGCCGAGGCCTTAGATCAACTGATGCAAGATCAGAGCATGCGTAAGCAAATGGGAATTAAAGCCCGGGAGCTTGTGATGAATGAATTTTCGTTCGAGAAAAATGCCGCGGCTTATACCGAGCTTTATCAAGCCATGGTGAGATCATAAGCCTCTGTTACTTCAATAATCCGCGATTAACAAAAAGGTGCAAAAACCGAGCAAAATTAAAATTTTCGTCATTTCATCCGTTGTGCCCAATGGAGGTGGATATGGAGGAGAGTTAGTCCTGCATCGCTATCTCGACCAGGATCCAATGATTGAGCATGAGATATTCCACCTAACAAAATTTCCATTAAGACTCAAGATCATAGGGAAGTTGAGGCAACTGGGCTTCAAATGGTTAGGTGGTGTCCTTGAATGCCTCTGGCCTGTATACCCTGAGCCTGCAGAAGTTGATCAGCATATACTCTCATTCAAGCCTGATTTGATTTTAACGGTAGCCCATGCATGGTGGCATCTTGCAGCAGTCAAAGCAGCATGCCGTAATGACTTGCCTCTGGTAACATTTTTCCAAGACTGGTGGCCTGATTTTAATGACGTTCCAAAAATATGTAGGGCGCGAGTAGAGCGGGTATTCATGCGTACAGCACAGCTGTCCGACAAGGTGATCGTTATAAGCCATGGCATGCTGAGGCAACTTGGCAACCCTTCCAATGCATTTCTCATCCACGATTTGCCTTCTCAGCTATCAAATCTTCCACTTAGTCGTCAATCCGATGGAGATGACGAACGACCATTAAGATTGGTCTACTTTGGTAATTTAGCTGAGTATGGCCCAATGATGGAGGCTGCATTGAAATTATGTGAAGAAAGGAGCGATATTGAACTGCATGTTTTTGGCCCTAAACCTCACTGGTCCTCAGATGTTATCGATCATTACAGGAATGCAGAACGCTATCATGGATCATTGCCGCCAGATGAGATGAACACTAAAATTAGCGAGTTTGACGCTATTCTTGTGACAATGAGTTTCAATGAGAGCTTGAAAAAGCGAATGATGACCAGCTTTCCATCGAAGCTTATTGAAGGGGTTCAACATGGCTTGCCTATCATTGTGTGGGGCCCTAGTTATTGTTCGGCTGTAGATTGGGCACGAAGTAGAGATAGGGCGATGACAATCACAGAACCCTCTGCAGGCGCGCTGATAGAAGCCATTGAAAACACATACAATAACGGGAGCTTTGATCTGAGATCATACGCGAAAGGTAGCCGAGAGGCTGCTGCTGAAGAATTTAATCCTGATGAAATCCGTAATCAATTTAGAGCTGAGCTGTTTAATGTATTGAAGAGAGAAGAATGACCGATGAATCAGTGATCTCTAGCACGTCAAATAGTGTAGAAAAATCATTAGCTAAAAAAGTTAGCTAATGATAACTCATCAAAAATCAATCAGTATAATATGAAAATTCTCATCACAGGAGTGTGTGGTTTTGTAGGGTCACAAGTTGCGCATACCCTGATCTCAGAGATGCCGTCTGCAGAGATTACAGGTATTGACAATCTTTGTCGTAATGGGTCTTGGTTAAACAGAGAGCATCTTATTTCGAGGGGTGCTCGCGTTGTTCATGGTGATATTCGAAATGCTGCTGATCTTGAGGCTATTGGTCCATTTGACTGGGTCATAGATGCGGCAGCCAATCCAAGTGTTCTAGCTGGGGTAGACGGGAATTCCAGCTCTAGGCAACTTGTTGAAAACAATTTAGGAGGTACTATTAATCTATTAGAGGGATGCAAGCGCTGGGGTGCAGGTTTTATCCTTCTCTCCACTAGCCGAGTTTACTCAATCCCCCCATTAGCTAACCTTAAAGTCGAAGTTCATAATCGTGCATACAGGCCATTGAAAAACGACTTGTTAAGTGATGCCGGCATTCCAGAACAATTTTCAACAAATGCCCCTGTTTCACTTTACGGGGCGACCAAACTCACATCGGAAACCCTTGCTTTAGAATATGGTCTAACTTACGGATTTCCGGTATGGATCAATCGATGTGGTGTTATGGCAGGTGCACGACAATTTGGCCGTGCTGATCAGGGTATTTTTGCCTATTGGATTCATTCTTGGCGTGAAGGAAGACCGTTGAAATATATCGGTTTTGACGGTCTTGGGCACCAAGTGCGTGACTGTCTTCATCCAGACGATCTCGTTCCGCTGTTGGTAAAGCAAATGAATAATCCTGGGGCCTTAGATACACCTCAAGTTATCAATCGTATTTTTAATGTTTCCGGTGGGGTTAATTCTGCAATGTCATTGCGCCAGCTCTCAGATTGGTGCGCTGGGCGATTTCCTAATTCTGCAACTATCGATTCGCTGCCGCAGTTAGAGAGTGATGTTGAGAAAGATTTATCTGTTCGGCCATTTGATCTGCCCTGGATTGTTCTTGATAGCACATTGGTGCGTAAGTGTTGGGATTGGCAACCGAAGAAATCCGTTGAAGAAATCCTTGAGGAAATAGCTCTATTTTCCGAGACAGTTCCAGACTGGATATCTACGTCTTCGGGTTAGGGGTTATGGTGGAGCTTGCAACACTGTTGTCAGTTTTGGTCTAGATCAAAATATGAAAAACTTATTGCCATTTGGATTTGTTACCGCCTGTCATGTAGGTGATAAGTTTATGGTGGGTGCCACGCTAGCAAGCATGCGGCATTATTGCCCCGAGGTTCCAATCTGCCTCATCGCTGATGGGGATGTTGATGTATCTGACCTGGAAAAACAATATGAGTTGATCGTTCTGCGGATCGATGAACTGCCATTAGAAGATATGCGTAAAATGATCGGCGGCAGTTACCGAGTCAAGCTGGCGGCAATGTGGGAGATTTTTTTTCACTTGCAAGAAATCCTCAACTATCTAATTTTCACGAAAAGCCAGCGAGAAAAAATCGTCGCCTGAGAAGGCGGCAGCATTGACGTTAGCCTCGCCAAAGCCCCGTGCCTGTGCAACACCCGTAGTCAGAAAGAGAAAATTTAAAAAAAGCGAATGCTCCGAAAACTTCCACACTAACAAGTCGGTGAAGCGGCAAAAAAACGGTGATGCCTGCTGGGCAAAAAACAACTTGACATACCGTTGAGTAAAGAAAGAAACAGCGCCAATATAACACAACATAACTAGCTAGTGCTGAATCAAATACCTGAAAATTTTCAGAAAACCAGATCAGACAAGACCCGGCTAGTGTTGAGAAATAACAACAAAAGATTATGGAAAAAAATCATAGATTGAGGAGAATCCGTTCGTGGATAAGAAGTCCTCGATATCATGTGCTAAAGGCGATAGACAAATATGTCGGAATAGGGGAAAGATTTTACAGCCAAAAGCGCGAGAGTTATAGCCCGGGAGATTACCGTTGGCTTGCCCTCACCGAGTTGTTATACGGGGGTCGTCAATTAGGGGGGAAAAGCTCTGGCCGGAACATAGGAGGCGACCGGATGTCGCCCTATCACCATAATTATGGTCGCTCCTATGCCGAGTTTCTAAAGCCCATGATAGATGGTATTGGTGACGATTTTATAATTGTTGAAGTTGGGATTCTGAATGGAAACGGATTGGCTTTGTGGTGTGATTTGTTTCCAAAAGCCAGAGTCATTGGCATGGACCTTGACCTTTTGAATTTTGAAAAAAACAGGGCGGAGCTGGAAGATCTTGGTGCGTTTGAGCAGAATACTCCAGAAGTATACAATATCGATCAACTTGATCGTAATGTTGTGAATAAAGTCTTTCGTGAGGTTTTGGGCGACTCCAAAGTCAATATTTTTATCGATGATGGTCACCACTCAATTGAGTCAATCGAAATAACTTTCGAAGGAATCAAACCATATTTGGCAGAAAATTACGTCTGTTTCATAGAAGATAACTTTGACACGTATGATCATTTAGCTCGCCGCCATCGCGATTGTAGTTGGACTACACGCGGGGAGATGACAGTAGTGCGTGACAGGTAGCCCCGTGCTTTACGGCGCCCGAAGCGCAATCTGCCTCCTCCATAAGTTAGCGATGAGAAATCAAAGTGGATTTGTCAGATATGCAGTGGTCGAGATATTTTGGTTTTGATAAACTAATGAAGTGTGGAGCTGGCAAGGTGTGTAGTTTCCTCATAAACGAAGGATCCTGTGGTGTTTCATTTCTGCGGCCGTAGCCCCACTACAATAAAAATAAAGTGTTGCACTAGGCCGTTTACTTTAGCCCGATAGGCGCATTATTAGGATAATATACAGTAAGTTGGTTGCTTGGATGTGCATTTCAATTAGAGATTCCTGGGAGGGTTTTTGTAAATTTTGTGAAAAAGTTACGCGGGGATTACATCTTATCCCAAGTAAGATAGAATGATGTTTTTCATAGGCACACACCACACTAAGTATGTCGCAGCATAAAACTAGAATACCCCTCTGGGGCCAGAAACTAGCCGTTAAGTTGTACGGTAAAGACACAGGAGTTTCTGATGAGGTCAAGCATCGCATTTCGGAGCTTGGGTGTATTTTCATCCATATTCCCAAGTGTGCTGGTAATTCGGTGCAGCAAGGTTTGTTTGGCGAAATTATCTTTGGCCACCAGACGATCCGCCAATATCAGGTTGCGTTGTCACGTTCAGACTATCGCAAGGCATGGAAATTTACGGTGATCAGAAACCCATGGAAGCGTATTGCCTCGGCATGGCGATTCATGAGAAAAGGAGGTTTTAATGATCGGGACAAAAAATATTTCGAGGAAAACCTTAGTGATTACCCTAACTTTGATGACTTTGTGAATAATTGGCTCGTTCATCAGGATTTAAGGAAATGTGGCTGTGCACATTTTAAGCCGCAAATGCATTACATTGAGGAGTTTGGAGGCAAGGTAACATTGGATCATGTGGGGAAGCTTCAACATTTGAAGGATGATTATTCTCTAATGAGAGAAAGACTCGGTGGTGGAGAGCTCGGATTCTACAATCAAACTGATGAGGAACCAATTGATTACGCGCAGATGTATCGGAACATAGAAACCTATGACAATATCGCTAAAATATATGCGGAGGACATCGAAAAACTGGGATATTCGGAGGGTTTGAATACGGGAGCATGACTAGCTGTCACGTATCAATTTTTTGCTAATTAGCAATGGAAGTGCAAAAAACATTTGGGTTCGTTACCGCTTGCTATTCAGGAGATAAATTCATGGTGGGGGCGACCCTTGCCAGCATGCGGCATTATTGCCCGGATGTTCCTATCTGTATGATTGCCGATGGTGATGTCGATGTTTCTGATCTGGAGCAAGAATATAATCTCATTGTTCTTCGCATTGACGAGTTGCCATCTAAGGAGATGAGCCAGAGAATTACGGGTAGCTACCTCGCTAAGCTAGCTGCCATGTGGGAGGGCCCGTTTGAATTCTATGTTTGGATGGACTCCGACGCCATTCTCTGGGGAGATATCACTAAACGAATTCATACAGATATAGACTTTCAGATTTTTTGGCCTGAGATTTCCATCTCTGCCGATGCTGATGAGGTGCCTCAGTGGCTGCCTCATTTTTATTTTGATCTGGATGGGGTCCATAAGTTTGATTCTGATTTTGAGTGGCGCGGGCATCCTTATTTTTCAGCAGGTGTGTATGCATGCCGCCGCAATGTCATTAGCTATGAAGAGTGGGTAGATACTCTGGCATGGAACGAAAAGGTTTCTGGCGGGGTTTTTCGCTTTGGTGACCAGGGGCTGTTGAATTATCTGATCCTTGCCAAAAGTCAGCGCGGGCAAATCAAGGCCCAGCGCTCTGACCTCCAGTGGACGAGGAGCTGGGGGCATGCCGAGTTGGATAAAGATTACTCTCAGGCAGGGTGGGCTTTCCCCAATGAGCCAGCTAAGCCCATGATACTTCACTTCTGTGGTCGCAAGCCTTTTGTCTTTGATTTTAAGAGCTACAGCCGGCCGTTTACCATCGCAAGGTTGGCTCATTACCGGAGAAGTCACAGTTTCTTTGGT
>Ga0206126_10001564_pt1 | contig 27170 bp, 25 predicted proteins | sample Helgoland_Spring_5_FD_148621 | JGI IMG/M metagenome (GOLD analysis project Ga0206126, IMG submission 148621) | Pelagic subsurface seawater microbial communities from Kabeltonne, Helgoland, North Sea - Helgoland_Spring_Bloom_20160412_1 | ecosystem: Environmental > Aquatic > Marine > Epipelagic ...
GACTGCTGAACAATCTTTAAACCCGCAGCGCCAAAGATGACGACTAACAGAGCTAGGGTTGAGAATATGATTACAAATCCACTCATTCTACTGTTATTTTTAAGTTTTTATAATTCTATTTCTGTACAGGTTCCACCTGCAATACGATACTGTCTCTAGAAACAACATGCACCAGTGTTCCCACTGCGAGATCGTCGCTGCATTCCACTTTCCAGTCATCACCGCCTATGAGCGCGCGACCAGCCCCTGTGGCATTGTCAATAGCCTCAGTAACACGGCCTTTTTGCCCTACGATGGAGTCTGCATTCGTCGTTACTTTATCCTTTAAAAAGCGATCTACCACGGGCTTAATGGTAAAAAACGCAATTACAGATCCCAGGGCGAAAAGTGCAATGAGCCATTCGGTGTCCAATTCAAAATACGCACCAACACTACTGAATACCAATCCTACACCCAACGCCCCGGCGAGGAAACCCAGTGTGAAAACTTCAATAATCAAAGAGAAAATGGCCAGCGCCAATAAAATATGCCAAAGCCCTACAGACTCCATACGTAACGGTTTTTAGTTAAAGGGAAGTTACTAAAGAATCGCTAACCCACTCCTCGCTTTTCACTAATTTAGAAGTTCCTAAAACCTCTACGATGCGTAAACTGCTACTAGTCCTCTTGCTTACTACCACCCTCAACGCCCAAGAGCGAGTACTTTTTATTGGCAATAGTTACACCGCCGCAAACAGCCTATCAACGATGGTCGCTGCCCTTGCCTCTTCTACGAATCTGAGTTTAGCTTGTTCACAGCAAACCCTAGGCGGCGCGACGCTTTACCAGCACGCGCAAAGCAACGCAACATACTCAAAGCTCGCCAGCCAAAGCTGGGACTATGTCGTACTTCAAGCACAAAGCCAGGAACCTAGCTTTCCCTACAGCCAATTCTCATCTCAAACCCTTCCTTACGCCATCGAGCTCGTGGATTCCATCCGCAGCATTGCACCCTGCGCTCAACCTGTATTTTTCAGAACCTGGGGCCGCGAAAACGGCGACCAATTCAATTGTGCCGCATTCCCCCCACTCTGTACCTACGAAGGCATGGACTCCATGCTTCACCGCCATTACAGTCTCATGGCGGACACCACAGATGCGTACCTCAGCCCGGTCGGCTCCGTATGGAAGCATATTCGCGATACCGACTCCACCATTAACCTCTACACTTCTGACGGCAGCCACCCCTCCCTTGCCGGTACCTATGCAGCAGCCTGTACTTTCTTCACTATGATCACGCGAATGGACCCCAACTCCATCTCTGACGATCAAAACCTAAATCCTGGCGTAGCAGCAACCATTCGACAAGCCGCAAAAGATGTAGTCTATGATTCATTAGCCGCATGGGGCGTGGGGGCGTACGATACACAAGCAGGTTTCACCGCGTCGATTTCAAACGACACGCTTACGTATAGCGACACGAGCCTGTTTGCCGATTCCGTATACTACGACTTTGGCGATGGAAATTCCAGCACAACCCCAAACGGCATTCATGCCTACGGACAAGATGATTTTTTCACTGTCATCCAATACGCCTACCGTTGCGGTAGCGTTGACACTACAACCCTAGTTTTTCAATCTATGGTGACTTTCTCTATTGATGAAATGACACATCCTTATGTCGACATAGAGAAACTAGGCCGGTTCTGGCCCGCCAATCTTCAATCCGTAACTCTTTATACGCTCAGTGGAAAAACGTTCTGGTATGCCGACGTAACTGAAATACCAGACCTACCGACAACGAGCAGTACTATGCTTATCCTGGAAGCCACATGGAACGGGCATCAAAAATCACGTCAACGGTATTTTCCAAAGCAATGGTAAAATCAAAGTTTTAAGGTAAGATGTAGTAAACGCATCCTCTTACCCGTACCTTACTTCAATGAAAAAACTACTATTTACCACGCTACTTATCCTTGCAAGCACAGCGGGCTTTGCACAAAAAATGAAAGTTAAAGTGGACAAAGAATCGGGCACCATTTCTGTAAATGAAGTGCCGCAAGCCATTCTTATCAAGGAAAATGCTCCCGGCCAGTTAGGCATCAACAAGAATTTCACCATCACTAATCTTGACGGTAAAGAGCTCCTTTACTTTGTTTTTACGCAGGAGCCTGAAACGAACAGTCGCGGTTACAAAACAGGTAAAACGCTTACATACTATACCCTTAATTTCATCGAAAGTCGAGGTCAAGGAAGGCGCACTGGGACCATGACTGGTCTAGGAGCGGCAAAAATTGCTATGAAAAATGGGCTTATTGTCGATGGCGAGATAGATCCTGTAGCTCAAAAGAAATTTCTACTGAAATATTAAAAAGTGTAATGCGAATAAAAAGTCCGGTTTGAACGGGCTTTTTTTTGTTCCGACAATTTTAAGCCCCTCAGAACCATCTGCCGTGAGATGGGTTAAGTAGAAAAGAAGAATTATGCACGCTCTATTTCTAACCTTCGCCATGCTCGCCTCTTATTCCACTTTGTTTGACTTTACAACCGATTCAGATATGGATCGCTGGGCGGTAGTGAACGACGGTGTCATGGGTGGTTTATCAAAAGGAAAGTTAGAGGTCACAGCAGAAGGACATGGAAGATTTACTGGTACCGTTTCCTTAGAAAATTACGGCGGATTTACATCCATCCGTTGCGCCGTTGCTGATATCGCCACTGCAGAAAACAGTAGAATACAGCTACGTATCAAAGGAGACGGTAAAAATTACCAATTCCGTGTAAAACACAAAGCCCGGGATTACCAAAGCTATATTACCACCATCCCAACAACAGGCGACTGGGAAACCATTGAAATCCCATTGAACGAGCTGTACCCCTCATGGCGCGGTCAAAAACTGGATATGCCAAATTTTGACCAATCGAGCATGAATGAATTTACTTTTCTAATCGCTAATAAGCGCAATGAGACCTTTGAACTATTAATAGATAAGGTACTGTTACTTCCGTAGGTTTATCGTACACCTCCAAATCCAACGCCTACTCCTAGACGAATTTGCACTGCTGGTTCCTCCCAACCTGAAACAGTCCCCAAACCAACCCCAAAGACGAATTCAAAAGTAGCTGCATCGAACAGTTGCACGCTTTGGTATGCGTTAAGGGTAAGCATATATTTAGGATCGACATCTAAAATAGTTTCTGCCATTAATTCAAACGATCGTGTCTGTTGGTAGAAGAAAAAGTCACCGAGACTTGCGTCTAAACGGATCCCACCAGCCAGATAAGCTCCCGTCTGGGAAAACGCACCAGTGGCATCGCCGCGAGAATATCCCAGGGCACCCTTCCACCTAATCCAAGGCATATTTGTACATTTTTCTACTGTTAGATGTGGCGCATAAGCTAGATAGGACTTGAAGTCATAGCGCTCCGTAATCTCTTGCAGAACGACGATAGGAACCTGAACACCGATCCGCCAATCTTCAAGACCCAAATAGAGTCCTTTACTCATGCCTAAATCCCTGACCTGTGCATCTGCGCCAGTGGCTACGCCATCTTTTCTAACCACGGTTTGTGAGTGTGCTGTAAAACTGATTAGAAAGAGAAAAAGGAATACTTTATAGTTCATTCTGGTAGTATCTTAAAAGCCACAATTTTCTGGCCAGGTTGGGTCGCCAAAGATATCGGTATGAAGGATCACTTTTTGCGATTCTTTCATTTTACCCTTCGCACCGCGAAACATACCTTTTGAATTAAATGTCCACGTTGCATTTCCTTTTGCATCTATGGCTATGAGACCGCCATTTCCTGCGTCTTCATTCAAAACACCAAAAATAACACGGCTTGCGCTCTCCTCGAGTGTCAACCCCTCATACTGCATGCGTGCATTGACCTGAAACGCCACATTCTCACGTATGAAATATTCGCCATGGCCTGTACAACTCACCGCGGCCCCATTATTATCTGCGTAGGTTCCCGCACCAATAATGGGTACATCGCCCACGCGTCCAAACTTTTTACCCATCATACCGCCAGTGGAAGTTCCTGCGTATAGATCTCCGTTGCTGTCCTTAACAACCACGCCCACAGTTCCATTTTTCTTCATCTCTTTCCAGCGCTGGTATTGGCTTTCTCGCTTAGGTGTTAAAAAGTATTTGTTTTCAACAAACTCGTGCGTCTGAGTCTTCGCAAAAGCCTCCGCTCCCGCTCCAATCAATAAAACATGAGGCGTATGGTCCATGACATCCCTTGCCAATTTAGCGGGGTTCTTCACCTGCTTTAATCCTGCAACCGCACCAGCCTTTTTAGTGGCGCCATTCATAACTGAGGCGTCTAATTCAACTTCACCCATATCATTAAACACAGCACCTTTACCCGCATTGAAATGAGGATCATTCTCTAAAAGCGTAAGGCAATGCACCACCACGTCCATGCCATTTGCGCCTTCATCCAACAGGGCATAACCCGACTGCAAAACCACACGTAAAGCAGAGTCGTAAGAGGCTATTTGTTCCTCCGTATAGTACTTCCGCTCTATGCCGCCAGCTCCCCCATGTATGAGGATGGCAGGACCGTCGAACTGAAACTGTTGATGATTTTGACCGATCGAGAAGAACGGAAGGGCTAATAAAAGAGAGAGCAAACGCATGAGAGTGATTTAAAACTAGTGTTCTAAGATAGCAGATTTACTCCCCGTGAAACAGCTTGTGTTTTTTGGTGGGTAAACCTTTTTTAATCCGCCAAGCATGGTAAGTACTCGGGGCATCTGGGGTCCAGCGGGGTAAGAAGAAGGCGATGTCGAAACGGTCCAATTGGCTCACATTTGCGAAAATCAACATCATGTATAATGTCCACTGCGGCGCTCCGGTCCACCAGAGATGTATAAATCCCAATAAAATACCGATTCCCAATAATTTACCCGAATAAGCATGGGCTGCAAGCTCTTTCCCAAACTTTAGAAAAGAAACCACATAGGTGAAGCGCTTTGGAATATGCGTCAATACGTGACTGCAGATGCTTGTTTTACACTCGCAGTTCCAGAAATAGGCGAAGTATCAAGCATCACTTTATATCCTAACCCAGCAAAAATGGGTCAACGCATCACCTTAAAAGCCGATAAGCCTATTCGAAGCTTCGAAGTCTTCGATGCACTGGGTCGCACGGTACACTCTTCATCTGGCTCCACCTTCTCCGTTGAAAAAACGGGATGGTACATGTTGGGCCTCATCTTTGAAGACGGTACGCGGCAAGCAGCAAAATTTCATATTCTACATTAATAAGTTAAGCATTGCTTGTAGGTATGTTCAAGGGTCCGCAGTGCGGACCCTTTTTTTTCGAGAAGATGGTAAAAATAATCTAGGGTATACCTTAAATACGAAAGCAAATACAAAACCGTAGGAGGTAACAATTTTCACTGCAACAGAGGGCTAGGGGAATTTTATGTCAGTCCAGCCAATCCAACAGTTGTAGTAACTCCCGATCCGCTGCAGACCAGTCAAAGGTGTATAGTAACGATTTGTCCGTCCAACTTAGATCATTATGTTCTTTCAGTATAGGAAGACCATCAATAAGGGCGCAATGAAAAAGCGTAAGATCAACTGTACTATCGGGGTATTCGTAAACCACACGTCCTATGGACGCTACTGGATTAATGTCCAATTGTAATTCTTCTTTTACCTCTCGGATAACTGCATCCTCAGGACGCTCTCCCTCTTCTACCTTTCCTCCCGGGAATTCCCATTTTAAACTCTTATACGCTTTTTCATCCTCCTTGCGCTGCACCACCAGAATCATATCCTCGACCTGTATCATTGCTGCGACCACTTCAATGGTTTTCATTTTTACGTATTATTTAGGTGTATTTAAATACGAATCCAGACTCAACTTAACGCTTTGTATTTATTGTGAACGTGCAACATAAGTACGCCGAAGCCAATACCCAACAAGATTAAGATCTGACTCAACAGGCCTTCAGCGGTAAATGATAATTTCAACATGATGGTTGAAATAACAAAACTTGAGTTGCGTATGATTACAGGAAAATTGTCGGAATATAAAAAAGAAAGTAGGAGAATAATGACATCCGAAATGATCAGAAAGTTGTAGAACTGCTCAAAGAAAATAGCGTTCACAGCCACCATATTTGCCTGCTCAATGTGCTGAAAGGTCGGCACAATCCAGGTAAAAAAGCTTTGAAAACCTAGGATTACAAAGACTACAAAAAGAGCAAGAGACAGATAATTTTTTGCTTGGATGAACTGCTTTAATCGCGGTCCAATCTCTTTCTGCTCCATGGCTTCAAAATCGGCGTATTTGTAGGTACCACTTAACCTGTAAAACCAATACACCAGGTAAAACGCCAATACCACAAGTATAATATCTGCCGCAAATTCAAGATTGTGTTGACTGCTCCAGGTAGCTATTTTTAAATCTAGTGCAGCCATATCCTTAAAGAGACCTCGAATAAGTATGAGGGAGATCACCTCGTACTGTTTTGCGATATAAATGGTGGTGGACCTTCGCAAATAATAAATCATCAGATAGGCTTCGTACACCAACAAAATGGAGAATGGGGTATAGATTGCACTAATAGGGTCCCTTAATAAGGCTGCTTCCATTCCGCCAGGGATGTATGACCGAAACAAATGCAGCAAAAGATGAACAATAAAGCTAAAGATAGCCAAGTAGAGCGCCCATCGCCCTATTGCTTTTCGGGAGGCATGTGTGAAGATTGGTATATGCATAACTAAAAGATAACCAATTAATTATAACAAAGTTGTGGCCTTGTCTGATTATTTGCCTCCGGCTCTTATAATCGAGCCCTGCATCGTACCTTCGCGCCAACTTAAGAAAGTACCATGCTCAACGTCAACAACGTAACTCTACAGTTCGGAAAACGCGTCCTTTTTGAAGACGTGAATATTAAATTTCACGGCGAGCGCTGTTATGGCCTTATTGGTGCGAACGGCGCAGGAAAATCCACCTTTCTAAAAATCCTATCGGATGAAATCAGTCCGAACAGTGGAAATGTAACGCTCGAATCCGGTAAGCGCATGTCCGTACTTTCTCAGAATCATTTTGCTTTTGATGAAGTGACGGTTTTAAACACTGTTATTCAAGGAAACCAGCCACTTTGGGATCTGATGCAGGAAAAGGATGCTATCTACATGAAACCTGACTTCAATGAAGAAGATGGACTTGTTGCTGCCGATCTAGAGGTAAAGTTTGAGGAAATGGACGGTTGGAACGCCGAAAGCGACGCAGCTAACTTATTAAGTGGTTTAGGCATAGGCACAGATGCACATTATACCTTGATGAAAGATTTGGAAGGTTCCATGAAGGTTCGCGTACTGCTTGCACAAGCTCTTTTCGGAAATCCTGATATTCTTATACTGGATGAGCCTACCAACGATTTAGATCTAAAAACCATCTCTTGGTTGGAAGATTTCTTGATCGATTTTAGAAACACGGTGATTGTAGTGAGTCACGACCGTCACTTCCTAGATACCGTATGTACACATATTGCAGATATTGACTTCAAGCGCATTAGACTCTATACCGGTAACTACACCTTCTGGTACGAGAGTTCACAATTGGCTCTACGTCAGCGTCAAGCGCAGAATAAAAAAGCAGAGGATAAGCGTAAGGAATTGCAAGAATTCATTTCTCGTTTTGCGGCGAACGCCTCTAAGAGCAAACAAGCAACTTCGCGAAAGAAGATGTTGGATAAAATCAATGTGGACGAAATTCAAGCATCCTCGCGTATGTACCCTGCTATTATGTTTGAGCAATTGCGTGAAGCAGGCGACCAAATCATTGAAGTCGACGGACTAACAGCCTATGATGAGGCTGGCGAAATCCTGTTTAAGAACCTAAGCTTTAAATTAAATCGCGGTGATAAGGTTGCTCTTTTAGCGGACGACCACAGAGCGCTTACGGCGCTTTATGAAATCCTTGAGGGCAAGCGTAAGGCTGATGCGGGAACTTTCGCTTATGGGCAAACCATCAGTACCTCGTTTCTGCCGAATGACAACGCATCCTATTTTGATACAGACGACAACTTAATGGACTGGCTCCGCGATTATTCACCGGAGAATAAGGATGAGGTATTTGTTCGTGGATTTTTAGGCAAAATGCTTTTTTCAGGTGAAGAAGTCTTTAAAAGCTCACGCGTATTATCAGGAGGCGAAAAAGTACGTTGCATGCTCAGCAGAATGATGCTGCAGCAGGCAAATCTCATCTTCCTAGACGAACCGACCAGCCACCTCGACCTTGAGAGTATTCAGGCTCTGAATAATGGCATGCGCGATTTTAAAGGCACGTTAATTTTCAGTTCGCACGACCATACCATCAACCAAACTGTCGCAAACAGAATCATAGAGATTTACCCGCATGGCATTTTGGATAAACTCGTAGAATACGACGACTTCATTACGGATAAAAAGATCGCTGAGCAGCGTACCGCACTCGCTTCAAAATAACTTTCAGTCACATAAAAAAGTGACCATATGTGGGCGTTTTTTTTATACCTAAACTAAGACTGAGTGGGAATTGTAAGACCACCTACAATTGATTATATTAGGTCAGTCAAATTTGAAAACATACCATGAAAAAGATTTTTACTGCAGCCTTTTTTCTTACTGCTAGCCTTTCTTTCGGTCAAAATATGAAGAAGGAAAAAATGACTGTTTCCTACATTCAGCCACCAATAGTTCATTTAGAAGAGGGAATGGGCTATACCAACCAGGTTATTTTAGACTATGAAGCGGAAATCAATGCTGAATTAGCGAAAGCTGAAGAAGAATACCAACAGGCGTTAGCGGAATATCCGGAGAAAGAAGCTGTAGCTAAAACAGCCTATGATCAGCGTTATGCCGAATATGAAAAAGCCCTTGAGGAGTGGAACAGCAAAGGCACGATGGGTAAAATTATCGAGAAGCAAGTTTTAGAAAACAGCAAGCCAAGCGCACCGGGATCTTATTACCCGCCATCAAAGCCTTATAAACGTCAGGTAACGCATCAGAAGTTATTTAACGCAGACCAATTGGCCAGCACGTACTGTCGAATCGACGGACTTGATCAAGATCCAAACGGTGTGAAGATTGAAGTGCATCTCTTCGGGTTTGAGAATGATGACCCTGTGGTCAAGAAAAAAGAATATACGCAAGTAGATTCTAAGACGAAAGCAAAAAAGACCATTGTAAAATCACATTGGGAATTCAACTACCGTCACAGCATGTCGTTACGGGCCGTACATCCCAATGGAACCATTATTTTTGATGAAGTTCCGAGCAGCATTGCAGATTATAAACGCTACGCCTCTGCTGATGAAACACGCAGTCATCCCAGTACAAACGCAAATACTTTTGTAGAAAATCTTCAGCCAAAAATTGTTGAAACGAACATGGGTATTATCAATTGGATGTTGAACGATAAGCTAGGTACTACTGAGCAAAAACGGGATGTTCAAATCATCTTCGTTAAGAATAAGAAAGGTGAATACGACGATCTAGAAAATGCCATGTTCGATGCCAAAGAAGGGTATAATATGTTGACTTCGCGTCCAGATAATGCGAGAGCGAAAATTTCTAGCGCGATTGAAGCTTGGGAAGGTGCTTTAGAAGAAGGCGATATGAATGACAAAAAGGCGAGAATTAATAAGAAGGTGCTACCGGACCTTTATAAGAATCTACTGCTCGCTTGTGCACTCACTGAAGAATTCACCAGAGCAGAAGACCACTACAATGCTACGTTGAGACTCGACTTTAGTAGAGGTGATGAAAAAGACCTAAAAGAAACCATGCTTTTAGTGAACGATCTTAAAGAGCGTCATCAGAAGTAGTAATATTCTGTAAAGAACTAAAGAAGAGCGGCCCATGGCCGCTCTTTTCATTTAAGAACACCTACTTTTGCCCGCTTAATAGCACACCCCCACTCTATGAAACGACTCTTCAACAACTTCGTTGGCAATCCTAAAAATGATATTTTATCTGGGATCACCGTTGCACTAGCATTGGTTCCTGAAGCAGTAGCTTTCGCCTTCGTGGCGGGAATTGACCCACTCGTTGGCCTTTACGGTGCCTTCATGATGGGGTTAATCACCTCTTTGTTCGGTGGCCGTCCTGGGATGATTTCTGGAGCCACTGGAGCAATGGCTGTTGTCATGGTTCATTTAATTCAACAAGGGAATACGGTGGGTTTGACATTGGCAGAACCCATTACAAATCTAGGCCTGTACTGGCTGTTCATTACCCTTTTGTTTGTTGGTGCTATACAAATCCTCGCGGGGTTATTTCGACTGGGAAAATTCGTGCGCCTCATCCCCCATCCCGTAATGATGGGATTCGTGAATGGTTTAGCCATTGTCATCTTCTTAAGCCAATTGGGCTTGTTTAAGCGTGTAACGGACGGCGAGGCTGCATGGATTCAAGGCAGCGAATTATTTACAATGTTGGGTCTTGTAGGTCTTACCATGGCCATTATGTGGTTGCTGCCGAAGGTAACGAAGGTCGTTCCTGCAGCACTCGCGGCTATTATAGTAGTCGCAGCGATCACCATTGGTGCTGGACTTGATGTAAGTACGGTAGGTTCATTTATCCGCGAAGGTGGTGGCGAAGGTCTTAAAGGTGGACTTCCTACATTCCAAATTGAGATTTTCAATCTTTTTGATACGATCAAAGGACATTGGGGAACTGTTTTATCTACAGCGTTTTTATTAGCGGCAGTAGGGTTGATTGAATCCTTAATGACGCTGAATTTAGTAGATGATTTGACAGAGACACGAGGCTCAGGCAATAGAGAATGTATCGCTCAAGGTTCCGCAAATCTCATCAATGGCTTGTTCGGTGGAATGGGCGGCTGTGCAATGATCGGACAAAGTATTATTAATGTGAATTCTGGTGGTCGTGGCAGACTTTCAGGTATTGTTGCTGCATTGGGATTACTTTCCTTCATTCTTTTTGGAGCACCATTGATCGAGCAAATTCCTATTGCAGCATTGGTTGGTGTAATGTTCATGGTCGTGATTGGCACCTTTGCCTGGTCGAGTTTCCGCATCCTACGAAAAATCCCTGCTGCTGATGCCTTTGTTCTTATTGCGGTCAGTGCTATTACCGTTTGGCAAGATTTAGCCGTAGCCGTGATTGCTGGGGTGATCATGAGTGCATTGAAATTTGCATGGGAAAACGCAATTCGCATCCGTGCACGTAAACGTGTAAAAGAAGACGGTACTAAAGTATATGAGATTTGGGGGCCTCTATTCTTTGGTTCAACACAAAGCTTTGCTTCTAAATTCGAAATCAAAGCGGATCCAAAGAAAATTGAAATTGACTTTATTGAAAGCCGCGTTAGCGATCACAGTGGTATCGAAGCAATCGAACGTGTCATTGATAAATACATCGCTGTAGGAAAAGAAGTTACGCTGACACATCTGAGTCCTGAGTGTACGACCATTTTAGAAAAAGCCAATCCCAATTTTGCGAAATATATTCAGAGCTCCATTGAGGATCCGCGTTACCACGTAGTAACGGATTTGATGGATGTGGAGGTTTAAAACCCTTTATCGCTAAGGATTTTTATCGCTTCGCTCAAAAGATCCTTCTTGCTCCAAATTCCGAACAAACCAGAGCTCAAAAGCCTGCCGCGCTTCGCGCTGCTACTTTTTTTATGCCCTGACTCACTTTGATGCAAGCATCGCGTGGTTCTGGGCATAAAAAAAGCCTGCAACTTTCGTTGCAGGCTTTTGAGCTGGTTTGCTCTTCGTGACCGAGGAAGGATTCGAACCTTCAACCGCTTGATTCGTAGTCAAGTACTCTATCCAGTTGAGCTACACGGCCATCATTCCCTTGCGGGGTGGCAAATATAGAGCAAAAAGTTAATTCAAAAAGGGGTGGTACAGATTTTTTGAGATAAAATCAACCGTGAAACGAGGAGCTGGTCGCGAGTTACTGAACCTCAACGGTTAAGCCTACATCCCCCATCAGCTCTGCCTTGACCTTGAGATCATCTAGGTCGCCTGTTAAGACCTGACATTTACCTTTATAGTGGGTGATCCAAGCGCATTGTTCGGCCTGCTCTTCGGTGTGATCACAAACAGTACACAATACCTCGATTACAAAATCAAAGGTGTTTTCTTGATCATTAAACAATACCAGGTTATACTCTCGCTGGGCGACAGTAGCTGTTGATTGTTGGTATTCTTCCTGATAACTCATGCCACAAAGATAAGGGTAAGGCGGGTTATTCTTTAATACCAAATCTGCGTTTTAATAACATGATTTTGCCTTTTCCAGCGAGATTGTAGGTGAAGGCAGGAGCATCGCCTTTAGATTTGACACTGCGCTCTTTAGCATCTTTATCCAGTATAGCCTGATTAAAGGCTTCGTCACTACTGCGAAGACTCATTACAATGCCCTTAAAAGAAAGGTACAGGTAGTCCGTTCCATTGTCCAGATAGAGAATAATTTCACCACCACGTCGACGTTCTTTCACTTCAATGAGACAGGACACTTCTGCAAAGACCGGTTGATTATAGATGTTCTGAATCGTAGCCTTACCCTCGCTGATAAAACTCTTGTATCTGCCATTATAAGTCAGATTAACCTCACTCATGACCAAACTCTGACGCAAGAATCGCGGGAATTTGCCTTCGTTTTCGTGCAGTCCTATATTTTCCAGGAATTCGCCTCCGTCTTTTTGACCCAATAATGCATAAATACCGTCGATGTACGCCGTCTCGTCACTTCGGAGGGCACCTGAGCCATCATAGAACAGCTGAGCCACAGCCTCCCAGGCTTTTTCATCAAGGGGTGCATCTAAGGTCATTACCGCATCAATACTCACCTCATCTTCGACAAGATCATGGCGAACAGCACCTGCTAATGCCGTGGTCACAGCACCCGTATTGTCTAATACTTTAAGCGGCCCTGTACCGTATAAGTCACAATCGTAGTTATGGAAGATCAAATAAGGATCTGGTAGCGTAAAATCTTTAAGCTTTTCGTAAGTCGTCACAACATAGCCCTGCTCCTGGCCATCGTAGTATAGAATCCCATCCGAAGAAAGCACTTCAATATCTGCGCGATCTGCATATTTCGATAGGAAGTTAGAATGACCACCTAAGCTGTCTTGAGAAATATAGACGCCATTAAAAGTGTTGTCACTAAGCTTATTAGGATCGTTAAACGGAAGTTCAATAACGATGTCATTCGGATCAATGAAACTAGCTATGTCAAACCAGGTGGTTTGAAGGTTGCGACAATCGTGCTGGATGAAAATGGAGCCCATGAAGAACATTGGTAATTGGTCCGCATGGAGTTCCACCTTACCGCGATAAGCAAAGTAAGGGCTAATGTAAAAATCGTCTGTTTCCTCAATAATCGCACGGCCTAATGTGACCCCCGCAGTATCTGGTGCAATACTCTCAAAAGCGATGGGCCAAGTACTCTCCTCCTCATCAATGTAGTCGTACATACCGTGCGCAGTGTAGCGGTACTTGCCACGAATACGTACGGTTGTTTCGTAGAAGTTATGAAGCTTTGTGAATCGGTCCGCTAAAATTTTAGAATGCTCAAGCGGGTCCATTTCAGCGTTAATCCGAATAACTACATAACCACTATCGGGATAAACAGAAGCATCAGCAACATCAATCTGTGGTACATCAAAAGCTTCCAAGACGCTCGGAGCGAGTGCGAAGCGGGCGTAAGCGGCTGTAAAATCTAAACTGTCTTGTCTTGGATGCGTACTCACTAGGTAAGCCTGGTAGTCTTGCGTATGCTTGATGTCAACGGTCGCTTTGGCCATATCCCACTCCGCATGATCCATGTACGCCATGAATTGGTTCGCTGGGAATTCTAACGTACTGTGCGGGTCCAATTTATCGAAGACTCCCTCCTGCTTATCGAAATCTACCTCAGCAGATGAAGCTAACATTTGGAAGGCCCATTGCTCATCATCAATTTTAGTTTTCACCCTGAAATCCTGATCCGCAGAAACAAAGGATCGGCGGAAGAATTGATAACCCTCCGCCTCACTAGTATGCTTCGCAGTTCCGTAGCGTAATTCCCCAGTACCGAACATTCCTTGCCCACCATAGGTCAACGAACCCTCACCCGCAACATCAGGCGACCCATAGAAGGCAAAAGGCGTTTCGCGCGTTTCTGCTCTTATGTAATCCTCATACGGCATCCAAACGAACGGATTGCTCGTACCAGAGGCATATGGATAACCCATACCTGTTGTACTTTCTTCTACAGCGAAGGTGGCAGCGCGACCGCTCGCTTGAAGCGGGAAGAATAAGATATCAGGACAAACCGTATGGCTTTGTAAATAATCCAATGCACCTTCCGCATGTAATCCCTGATTAGATAAAGCCAATGTGCCTGTATATGTTCCTGAGGCTTTATATACTGGCGTTGGTGGCATTTTAGTCTTAAAACCTAAACTATAATCGCGCATAACTGATAAGGGCTGAGCGAATACGGGAAAGATATCTGCACTATGAAAGGTCGCATCAAATAAAATACCGTCTGTGGTCGTGTTCCCCAGGGAGTCTATGGTAAAGGGCTCCAGTGCCATATAGAAGTTTGACCGCTCGTAAACACCTCCATGAATGCGGGGATGATCGTAGTAAACAAACGAATTGTTTAGCGCCTGGAAAATGGGGTATTCGGGATGGTATTCTTTAGAACTCTTGTTATCCGGTTGATCGATAAGCAGCTGTCCCTGTAAATCTTGGAGGACCGTCTGAACGTTTACTAAAGCCGCGCGCTCTCCAGGCTTGTGATTAAATTCCTTTACTTTGAAGCGCATGGAATCCAGCTGTGGCATGTCTATTTTAAAGTAATCGTAGTCAAACGAATAGTCTTGTCCCCAGTAACTAAAGAGTCCTGCATTAATTCGTCCATCGAAATCAAAATCCATACCCTCGTTAACCGTGATTCGACCGCCGCGAGGGTAGAGATCCACTTCTTGAGAATCGCTCACTGTAATACGCGAAATACCAGCAATATCCATTTGATAATTCAACAAACTGACTTGCGCGTTGTTTCCGGCAGAGGTGCGAGAAACGAATTGGATAACATCGTAGTCTCTTTTTGCTTCCCAATTCAATAAATATTCAAACAAACGATCGGTTAGGCTAATGGTCTGCTCGTCTACATCAAAGGTCACAAACCCCTGAATAGCCATGTGGTAAAGAAAGAGCTCCCCTTCTTCCGGAGCCATCCGAAGGGAGTAAGTTAGATCCTTTAAAGGTATATTCTCATACCCATAGGCATAAGCAGCGTCTCTTAATTCGCGTAACGGATGGTTTTTCTGAAGCCCTGCAATTTCTTCCATGCGCTGGACCCGAAAATACTGCTTGCTCTCAAAGACAGCCGCTTGCCCAGAACCTAGATTGAGGTTCTTAAAATTCAAGATAGGCGTACCCTGAATCCAAACTAATTGGTCCACGCTCATGTCCAATGCGTGGTAAGAATCCGTAAAAGATGCCAATCCCAGGCCGGTTTCAAAGCGAATAACACGCACCTGACCCACACGTGAATCGTAACGCATTTCGCAATACGGGTGGTAAATACTATCCGCGCCTAAATGAGCAATAACTTCCACACGTTTCGAGCTAAGTAAACTGTCTTTAAAGAGGAAACTCCGTCCTTTAAGTGTGAGTACTGTGTCTGATTTATAGGTAAATTTTAATGCAGCCAGTGCACTGTCTGAAGCTGTTCCATAAAACTGAGCCCCAGCAACCCCTATTCCACCTTTAAAATGAACCTCAGGATATAGGTTTTCTAGAATATAATCGTTGCGATATGACGTGAATTTTGGAAAGCGCGCATCCTTTAAGTTGACAGAAGAAACACGCTCTTCCAGTATACCTTGAAGTGGTTCGTCATAAAATTCGGAGGCAAAAAGTGTGACGCTATCGGCTTTAAAATTTGACTTATTTACCTCTAAGGTCCATGACCCTAATTCCGCATACACTTCCTTTTCGAGTTGTCCGGCTCGAGACCAGATAATGGTTCCACCCTGGGCCTTCAGCAACCCTTTACGCGGGTAAAAAACACCATTCACCCCCATGACCATGGTGCTATCACCACCATTTAAACCTACGATATCTACTAATTCCAGTTCGAATTGCGGTTCGCCTTCGATAAACTGTAAAGCCCATAGACTTGCCGGTGCCTTCCAGACCAGGGCTCCAGGTTCCGAGAATTCATGTTTTACAAGATTGCGGTAAAACTGATTTTGATACGAACGAATCCTACTGGAGGGATTCTTTTTAGAGAAGCCGTAGAAATGCTTGATAAGTGTTCCAAAACGATCATATTCTTCGTTTTCCGCAACATAAATGAGGGTGCGCAGAAGCGGCTCCCACGTTTGCGCATCGTCTAATCGTTTTCGCAAAAGTTGATTCGCATAGTCTAGCCAGAGATCTTCTTGTTCGTAATCTACCGCTGCTAAAAAATTAGGAACCAAAGAGTCCTTAAAAACGCCGTCTAACTCTTTTGAGACCGTAATGAGCTTCTCGAACTCTTCAGAAAATGCGTCTATGGAAGTAAAACGGGTCACTTTTTGTGCCTGAAGACCAAAAGAAACAATCAATGCAAGAAGTAACCCAAATTTTCGCATGCGCTATTTCACCATTTTAATACTGCGCCACTGCTCGCGGGCTTTCATTCCCTCAAAGCTAAGGCCTAATGCTTCCGCTGCAGCACGCAGCGTAGGCACGTCATCTTCATAAAATCCGCTAAAGAAAATGCTTCCACCCGCACGCAAGGCCTTTTCGTAGTGGGAAAGATCCGCCAATAGCACATTCAAGTTAATATTTGCAAGGATGAGATCGTACGTGTCCTCTAAAACTTCTGAACCACCTATAGCGGCTGACATAGGAACTCCGTTACGTTCTGCATTCTCTAGTGTATTGTCGATACACCAGGTATCTACATCGATCCCATGTACCGATTTTGCGCCACGCATTCCAGCTAAAATGCCGAGAATACCCGTGCCACAACCCATGTCTAATACATCGCAATGCTCTGATGATGTCTCCAATAGCCATTGGATCATCATGTGCGTCGTCTGGTGATGCCCCGTCCCGAAAGACATTTTCGGCTCAATCAACATAGGGTATTCAAAACCGTTGCGTTCTGCATGAAAAGGAGCTCGTATGTATACGCGATCATCAACTTCGATTGGGTCAAAGTTTGTTTCCCACTCCGTATTCCAATTGACCTGCTCAATCTCTTGTTCCTTAACAGAAACAGTGACTCCATCCCACTTCAACCGGTCCATCGCCTCAGAAGCCGTATACGCTTCTTTTAAAATGTAGGCGGCGAAACCCGTTTCCGTTTCAGAGAAGCTTTCAAAACCAACTTCACCGAGCTGGGCGATAAATAAATCACGGAATGGTTCTAAAGGCGAAACCGTTACGGCTAATTCAATATAAACTGGAGTATCAGATGTCATTAAGCCTTCGTTCTTGCTTCGATAATGGCCGTGAAATCCGCTGCATTAAGTGATGCACCGCCAATCAAACCACCGTCAATATCCGCTTTAGCAAACAATTCAGCAGCATTTCCTGGCTTACATGATCCACCATACAAGATGCTTACATCCTGCGCAGTTTCCGCTTCAAATCGCTCCGTTAACCAAGCACGGATACCAGCATGTACTTCTTGTGCCTGTTCTGGAGATGCTGTTTCACCTGTACCGATAGCCCAAACCGGCTCGTAGGCAAGAATAATATTATCCATATCATCAGCAATAAACCCTGCAAGCCCTTCTTCACATTGTTTCAAAATGACATCCATATAAGCACCACTTTTACGCTCCTCCAATGTTTCACCAATACAGTAAATGGCCGCCAATTCATTATTCAAGGCTTGCGAGATCTTAGTGTTACACGCTTCGTTCGTTTCACCAAAATATTCGCGACGCTCACTGTGTCCTAAAATAACGGCATCAATATCTAAAGACGCAAGCATCGGCGCACTCCACTCTCCCGTATATGCGCCCGATTCTTTTTCGTGGCAATTCTGAGCCGCTACAGCGATGTAAGGATTCTCAACTAAGGATTCTACGATGTCCGATAAATACAATGCCGGCGGAGTTATAATCACTCCAGTCTCACCCACTACTTCTTCTGTAAGGCTTTCTTTAAGAGCATCAACCAAAGCCATAGCTTCAGTATAAGTAGTGTTCATTTTCCAGTTTCCAGCAACGATTCTTCTTCTCATGTTATTTTACTATTGATGTGTTTTTAAAAAAATTCTGCGCGTATACGCGGGTCCAATACAGCGTACAATACATCCACCAGGGTTGTTAATACCACGAAAAGCGCAGCAATAACCAGTACACAACCCATTGTGATGGGCAAATCTCGGGTATTTAAAGCTTCTACCAATAATTTACCCATACCATTCCAACCAAAAATAATTTCAACGAAAACGGCGCCTGCTAACAGTGATGCAAACCAACCACTTATCGTAGTAATAATTGGATTTGAAGCGACAGGCAATAGATGTTTAAAAAACACCGTGCGCTCTCGCAAACCTTTAGCCCTGGCCGTTCTAATAAAGTCCATTGAACCCACTTGCAACAAGCTATTACGGGTCAATTGTAGGATTACACCCACCGGCCGAATACCCAAGGTCAAAGCAGGCAAAATGAGATTTTTCAGATTGAGATACCGCTCACCACTGTAATCATCAACACTATACAATGACCCTGTTAAATTCAACCCTGTCCAGGGACCAAGCAAATAAGCAAAAACCCAAGCGAAGAGTACGGCTGTAAAAAAAGACGGAAGGCTCATCCCTAATGAGCTGAATGTGAGCAACGCTTTATCCCAAAACGAATCTGGCCGGTAAGAGACCCAAGCGCCCAACGCGCCACCCACAAGCAATGCAAAACCAATAGCCGTTGCAGCGAGTAAAGCCGTATTAGGAAAAGTTTGACCTATCAAGCTACTCACCTGTTGTCCTTGACGCTGGAAACTTTCGCCTAAATCTGGTGCTTTAAAAATGCCGTGCTGATCGTTTGGCCAACCCATGGGACTGATGCGCTTCAGATAGTTTACGTATTGCACCGCGATGGGTTTATCCAAACCGTATTTCGCACGAACGGCAGCCAATGCCGCAGGGTCTTCGCGTTTACCCAACATCATCTGCGCACTATCACCGGGAACGATGGTAAACAGGAAGAATACCAAAGTCGCTACACCCCACAGAGTGAATAGCGCTTGTCCTAGTTTTTGTAGTGCAAATCGGATCAATGTGGACTGTCATTGAAGTGGTACTTTTTAGCTACCACACCGTCTTTAAGGACTACCCAACCTGGATTAGAACGAACCATAGTTTTTAATGTAGTCTCATCCGTAAATGCGAAAGCCGTTGTATCCGTAAACCCAAAAGGAATAAAATCCTCTGGCATAGAGGCCGAAAGAACGACGTATGGGATTCCTTGCTCCTTCAGATATGCTGCTGTTTTAAGAACTGGAGCCCAACCCTGTTCCTTTGTTTTCCTCACGTTATAAGCTACCAAAAGCCAAACTTCATCCAATTCAAGGATGCTATCGGTCATTTCACCATAGTCATTCATGATACTGAAATCGTGAACCGGAGGTTCGTAGCCTTCCTTAACCTGTATCGTTTTAGACAGCTCACTGCGCATACTCCAGTCCTTCTTCTCCCACCATTTCTCGTTAACGTACTGGGTAGAACTAATCTCTTGAAGCGTACCTTCCGCGTTTTCCATCGTATAGATGACTTCATACTGAGGCGGCTCCAAGCCTAGTTCCTCTGCACTTTTCATCCCTTCTACAATACTATTTCCCTCAGCATACGCTCTAAAATCTACCACAGGTAGGTGGTGTAAAACGTGGTAGGTTAAGCCTAAACAAAAAAGAGGAATAGCGGCCAATTTTATCCCTACTAACCATTTCGGCCATCGATCAAAGAGCTGGTCTCTGCCCCACCATAAAACAAGAATTAATGCGGTGAGAATAACGTCTTTGTAGAAACTTTCCCACGGAGTAAGCGGAATGGCATCACCAAAACACCCACAATCGGTCACCTGGTTGAAATAAGCAGACCAAAAGGTGAGAAACGTAAAGAATCCAATCATTGCCGAGAGCAAGATTAACGTCCAACGTTTATACAATCCGAAAATTAGTGCGGCACCTAAGAGCACCTCTGCAATGACTAACAGAACGGCAATGGAGAGCGCAAAAGGCTCGAAAATAGATAAATTCAAAACTTCCTCTGAGAAATATTCTTCCAGCTTAAAGCTGAATCCTACAGGGTCATTCATCTTCACTAAACCCGAGAAAACGAACAACGCACCTACGGCGAATTGCGAGAAAATGGTCAGAACCTTCTTCATTGTGTTTATGCTTTTAATGCTTGCGACTCCATGAATTTAATCAAGGCGAAGACACTGTAATTAATCATATCGAGGTAATTCGCTTCTAAACCTTCACTTACCAACGTCTTCCCCTGATTATTCTCAATCTGCTTTACGCGCAACAATTTCTGCAAGATGAGATCTGTAAAACTGGAAATACGCATATCACGCCAGGCTTCGCCGTAGTCGTGATTTTTTCGAAGCATGAGTGCTTTCGCTTCCTCCGCTTTCTCCAAATACGCGGAACTGGCCTGTTTCCAATCCAGATCAGGCTGTTCCGCTACACCTCGTTCGAGCTGAATGAGCGCCATAATACTGTAGTTCAATATGCCAATGAACTCGCCTTCAAGAGGATCGTCGACCAATTGGGCACCTTTATCCTCAATGCTACGAAGGCGCTGGGCTTTTATAAATATCTGGTCGGTCAATGACGGTAAACGCAAAATGCGCCACGCGGTGCCGTAATCTTTTCCTTTTTTCTCGAAGAGGCCGTGGCATTTACTTAGTACGGCATCGAATTGGTCAGCTGTATTCATTTGTTAGCTTTGCTATATCTAACGAAGATACAAAGAACAATGCCTGAGTTTCTGCTTCAATGTCAAGGGACAATTCACACCTTATCCACACCGTGGATCATGGGAATATTGAATAGTACCCCAGATTCCTTTTACGCGGGAAGCCGCTTAAATACTCCTGAAGCGGCGGCTGAGCGGGCAAGAGCGATGCTCAACAGCGGTGCACGCATCATTGATATTGGCGGGTATTCCTCGCGCCCGGGCGCAGATGCAGTGACTCCTGAGGAGGAATGGAACCGATTAAAAGATGTCATTCCCGCCGTTTCTGAAGTACTTCAAGACTATCCGGGCCACTTTATTTCTGTAGATACCTTCCGTGCTGAAATTGCCGATAAGGCACTAAATGCTGGTGCGCATTGGATTAACGACATCAGTGGAGGTAACCTCGATCCAGAAATATATCATGTCGCTGCTGCCCACCGTTGCCCCTACATCATCATGCACATGCAAGGTAACCCCAGCACTATGCAACTCAATCCTACTTATACCCATGTCACTCAAGACATCATTGGCTTTTTCAGTGAAAAACTTCCCTTACTTCATGAAATGGGCCTTCACGATACCATCGTCGATGTAGGATTTGGTTTTGGAAAAACGCTCGAACAGAATTACCAATTGCTCAGAGAACTCAACGCATTTCAACTTTTAGGCCGTCCAATTCTTACTGGGGTGAGTCGAAAAAGCATGATTTATAAAGCGCTCGAGATCAGCTCAGAAGAAAGCCTTAATGGCACCACAGCCCTGCATATGGCTGCTTTATTAGGGGGTACCCAAATTCTCAGAGTACACGATGTAGCAGAAGCAGCGGAAACCATTAACTTGTTCAACCGCCTCATGCCCGATGGCGTGCAGCATTTATTACAACCATGGGAACGTTAAACTTCGGCATCCTCGATGCATTAGACATTATTATTGCAGCCTTCTTGCTGTACCAAGTCTATCGACTTTTGAAAGGTACTGCGGCCATTCGTATACTTATAGGAATGGTTGCCATCTATCTCTTATACAACCTTGTACAACTTCTACAGATGAATTTGTTGAGTGAGATTTTAGGTTCATTTATGGGTGCCGGATTGATTATTTTGATCATCGTATTCCAACAGGAAATTCGGAAGTTCTTACTTGTCGTGGGTTCCGCAACCTTTAGTCGACGTCGGGGATTAAAGAGTATGTTCACGCTCGGAAATTCAGAAGCCAACGCACTTTCGACTGAATCCGTGGTAAGTGCCATGAAAAATTTATCAAGCACGAAAACCGGTGTGCTCCTCATCTTAGAACGCAAAGATCCTCTGGGTGCTTTTGCAGGAACCGGACACAACCTTGGCGCAGCAGTGAGTCGTATCGTTCTAGAGACCATTTTCTTCAAAAACGCCCCGCTTCACGACGGCGCAACAATAATCACCGGCAATACAGTTTCTGCAGCCGGTGCGATACTTCCCTTAAGCGAAAGTAGTGACCTTCCTTCCCAATTTGGCTTACGTCACCGCGCTGCCGCGGGCATTTCAGAACGCACGGATGCAGTTGCTATTACGGTTAGTGAAGAGACTGGAAACATGCATATCTTTTACAACGGAACATTTGAAAAGCTCACTGCCAATACGCTTGAGAAAAAAATTCAAGAAGTCCTTGCTGGCTAATTCCTTCTGCTAATTTTAGCACCCAATCTACGTACCATTCGAAGCTGCTGTTCCATACTTCTAAAACCTCATAAGGAAGCAATGGAGCAAACAGTACTGCGAATAAAGCGGACCAGATATACGCGACAAAAAAAGGAACAATCAAAAGGTTACCTATCAAAAAATACGGACTTGCTCCTGCGAAATGGTGCATGACTAAGGGTAAAGTAGCCGTCCAAGCCGAAAGCGAGACTTGAACAGGTACTAAAAAGTTCAGCTTCTTACCCTTCAGTGATTCCCTTTGCCAGGATTGGAGAAATTCGCTCGCCGGAAGACCGTTTAGGCCAATTAAAATGCCACATACGGCACTAAAACTCAGTTGAAAGCCAACACGTTGAACAACCTCAGGGTCGTACCACCACATTAACCACGCCACGAGTAAAGGCCAATGCAAAGGCTTTATCCGCCAATCCATTTGCAAGGCAAAAGCAGCAAAACAAAAGGTCCCAACAGCGCGAATCACAGAAGGCCCCGCTCCTACGACTACTGCATAAACGCATAGAAAAACCCCCATAAAAAGCACATAGAGTAAGCGCCAGTTACGAAACCTAAAAAGCCATTTCATTGGCCTTCCTAAGACCACCCAAAAACCCACATGAAAACCGCTTACAGCCAGCATATGAGAAATTCCAAGGCTGCGAAACCCTTCTTGAAAAATGGGGGTTAATTCACTTCGGTCGCCTAGTAAAACGCCGTACAAAAAACCGTGAAGCACACCGGTAGCGACCTGATCGATGCGGTTTTGCAAAAACATGCGAAGGAGCGCTGCACCGGGCTCGATGAACGCGCCAATTGCCGGACTAGGATACCAATAGCGCCATTCGAGAAAAACGTGGACACCTGCTAGTACGGTTATGGTCCATATTACTGCGCCGGCATCGGACCAAAAGGAACGCCACGGCGCTATACCAAAAGCCACAACAAAGACCAACACCAGATCTAGGCGATACATGGAGGTCAAACTTGAAGCGATGCATAAAACTGCCGTAGAACGAAAAACCATCCCAATAAATTGGGCAAAGGGAGCACAACTTTCCTAAAATTGTGGAGAATTAAAGTTTTTGAACAGGTTCAAATTCTAGGTCTTTGAAATAGAAATCCAAGATTTCTTTCCAATCAAAGCCGGATTTCCCCATAAGCATGGCGCCTTGTTGTGCCATTCCAACGCCGTGGCCAAAGCCATAGCCATGGACCACAACGCCTTCAGCAGTTGCTTGCGGAAGCACATAGGCACTACGCCACTTAAAATCTCTACGTACAGTTTCCATTTTAAAAGTAACAGCATCTAAAGTCCATAGCGTACTCCTGGTATCCGGCAGTTGGTCAAAGAACGCAGTCCAATCGGATGCCGTCCAGCTTATGGAAGGCGACCAGTACTTCTGCCAATCTTCCCAAGAATAGGTTTTCTCCCAATGTGCTTTAGAACCTTTTTTAGAGAAGGGATCGAGCACCTCGCGGCAGTACGGTAAGGATTTTGACCACACCTGTTCTGGTAAGGCAGTATAACCACCAGAATTACTGTGGTAAAAGCCGATTATTGGTGCATTGTTATGTAAAGCGACCGTATCGCCTAAAGCGGCACAGGCGTTTGCGATAACGCCAGCATTCTTACTATGAGGTAAGCCCTTGAACGCCTGGGAACTTTGATCGTCTTTTATGTGGTAGCCTTCTGAAATATGCTTTTTAAAATTAGTGATGAGCCATGTACGAACGATAACGGCTTGTGCTTTGTAATAAGCCTCCGCTATTGAAGACGAACCGCCTTCTGCTTCCACCACTCCGGCAATGTATGGTTCGATAGGTATGCGAACGATGCCTTCAAGGTAGATGAGATTAGGACGCAGGATAAAATCCCCTAAATAAGGACGCTCTGCAGTCCAATTCTTCCCTCGTAAAACGCGCACAACGAAAGTATCCTTTGTAGTAATACGTATAGAATCACAACCGGCTCTATTCAAACGTAAATCTCCACGAAAGGTGTAGAGCGGATGAACGTCATCAGCTCCATAATCCATGGTAAAGACAGAATCCGGAGTGTACGCCGTCAATGTATAAGACCCGCCCTTCACTTTGATTTGTAAACGACTGTACTCTTGTTCGGCGAAAATAAGCACACGTGGAGCTGTTTGCCCACTCAATTGCAGTGCGCAAATCAGCATTACCATTAGTGCAAAGAGTTGTCGTTTCATGCGTCCGAAGATATCGTTAAAATATGTTCGGCAGCAGTAGCTGCTGGATCCTTTTGCTCCAATACATGAAGTAGCTTCGTATAAGCATCCAATTGACTTGAAGGGTCTGCAAGTAGCTCAACCAAGCGTACAATAAGTGCTTCGGCTCGAGCATCCTCCTGCAATAATTCAGGTAAAGCCCCTGTATCCAGAATGAGGTTAGGTAAAGAGATGTAGCGAATTTTAACAAACCGCTTTGCAATGGCGAGTGATACGGGGTTTGCACGGTACACGACCAATTGCGGTACACCCATAAGTGCAACCTCAAGCGTCGCGGTTCCGCTGCAAACCAGGGCGGCCGAACATTGCTCCAATCCGTCCTTTAATTCACCTGTAAATACCGTGACATTCTCCGGGATTTGAAGACTAGGCCATACTGGAACTGCACTTTCTGGGCGAATTAACACGAATGCTTGCTTAGGCATAGCTTTCGCAACAGCAATAAATTCTGGAAGTAATCGTCCGATTTCTTGCGAACGAGACCCGGGCAATAGCGCAATGGATCCTTCCGGTAAGTACGCATTAACTCCAGCATAATGCTGGGCTAACGGGTTTCCAACATAGGTATAATCGATGTTGCGATCAGCATACCATTTTTGTTCAAAAGGAAGGATGCCGAGAATCGCATCGCATTGTTCCTTTAATACTTGTGCTCGGCCGGATTTCCATGCCCAAACCTTTGGAGGAATATAATAGACCACACGCAAACCTTGCGCTTTGGCCCATTTCGCCATGCGTAAATTAAATCCAGGATAATCTACTAGCACCACCGTTGTAGCACCAGTTGAAAGGATTTGCTTTTTAACCGCAGCAAAAGACTTGAAAATACTTCGGGCACGTACCACGACTTCTATAAAGCCCATGAAGGGCTTTTTCGTTACATCTTTAAGAAGCGTGACCCCAGCTTTCTCTAGGAATTGACCACCCCAACCCCACTGTTTAATCTCTGGATGATGCGTAGAAATATAATCCGCAACAGCAGCAGCTTGTACATCGCCCGAAGGCTCTCCTGCGATCCAGAACACTGACATTACAGGATGAATTGGAAATAAATAACGGCAATCACGCTTGGCACACAGGAAGTTAGAATCCCCCGGGCTACACGTTCGCGCTCAAAATTAAGCGCAGTAAAAAATAATATAGCATCGATAATGGTCCCGAAACTGATGGCACGCATAGTTACCAGTCGCCATGCAGGATTAGTTACATCACCTACATCTTGCAGCACGGGGAAGGCCTCAAGCGCAACCGCAATGGAGAATAATGGCGCTCCAAGCCCTACAAGCAGGCCTGCGATAAAATCGATTTTTCTATTTCTCAAAATTCCACTGGTTTAGTGTAGCTACAGCGTGATGGGCTGTAAGATCGACCGTAATAGGAACAATACTAATGTACCCCTCTTCTAGAGCAGCAATATCAGTATCGTCTCCGTGATCGTAGTTTTCATATTTACCGGTAAGCCAATAGTACGGTCGACCGAAGGGATCAATACGTGCATCGAACTCTTCCACCCAGTTCCCTATAGCTTGACGACATACACGCATACCTTTATAAGGCGCTTTGTCATTTTCAGGAATATTTACATTCAAACACACACCGCTCGGTAGTCCATTCTCTAACGTTGCCTTAATGACTTTGCGTACATAAGGTTTAGCAGCCTCAAAAGACGCCTCCCAAGAGAATTCACAAAGACTAAACCCGATGGCCTGCACGCGCTCTAACGCTCCTTCTACCGCGGCACTCATGGTTCCGGAATAAATAACATTCACACTGGCGTTCGATCCGTGGTTAATCCCACTTAAAATTAAATCAGGACGGCGTGGCATAACCACGTTAATGGCCATTTTAACGCAATCGGCTGGGGTACCACTGACCTTAAACTCTTTTTGGGGGCCTTCCGAAGGCACCTCTGTACAACGAAGACTTTGATCGAGCGTGATTGCATGACCCTTTCCGCTTTGCGGACCATCCGGGGCCACCACATACACTTCACCAAATTCGTTGGCAATTTCTATTAAGGTTCGAATTCCAGGCGCAACGATACTATCGTCGTTCGTTACAAGGATTAGCGGCTTTTTTGTCATACTATTGAGGTCTCTCTGCCAAATTTACGCACTATTAGGAGCAAGGCATAGAATTTGAACGTTTAGATTGCAAACAACTTTATAACATACCTATGTTTTTATTATTAATCATTCTCTTCATCGGGGTTGGCTTCGCAGTTCAAGCCCGACTAAAATCAAAATTCAAGAAATACGCTAAAGAAGCGTTGAGTAACGGAATGAGTGGCGCTGAAATCGCTCAGAAGATGCTAG
>Ga0206126_10001566_pt1 | contig 27153 bp, 24 predicted proteins | sample Helgoland_Spring_5_FD_148621 | JGI IMG/M metagenome (GOLD analysis project Ga0206126, IMG submission 148621) | Pelagic subsurface seawater microbial communities from Kabeltonne, Helgoland, North Sea - Helgoland_Spring_Bloom_20160412_1 | ecosystem: Environmental > Aquatic > Marine > Epipelagic ...
CCGCAGACGTTGCCATTATTTTAGTCGATGCCAGCCAAGGGATCCTTACCCAAACTCGCCGCCATTCCTTTATTGCTTCTCTCTTAGGGATCGAGCACGTGGTGTTAGCAGTGAATAAAATGGATTTAGTGGATTATTCTGAGAGTCGATTTAATCAGATCTGTGATGACTACAATACCTTGCGCAAGCATCTGGCATTTAAGTCAGTGACACCTATTCCTCTGTCTGCCCTTAAAGGGGACAACGTGATAGATCGGTCTAAACCAATGGGTTGGTATCAAGGCCCTACTCTTCTGGGGTTTCTTGAAACAGTTGATATTCGAGAGAGACTCAACCAACACGCCTTTAGATTCCCTGTGCAGTGGGTTAATCGGCCCAATGCTGACTTTAGGGGCTTTTCAGGTACCGTGTTGGCTGGCAGTGTTCAGCCTGGGGATTCAATTCGAGCCTTACCCTCGGGCCAGTTAGCTAAAATCGACCAAATCGTTCTCTCAACCCAAGAATTAGACAGAGCAGTGACCGACCAAGCCGTCACATTAACTCTCGATCGAGAGATCGACCTTTCTCGCGGAGACCTCATTGTCTCAGCAGATGCCCCCTGTGAAGTGTCAGATCAATTTGAGGCAGAACTGGTGTGGATGGACAACGAACCCGGCTATATTGGGCGACGTTATGCCCTACAATTGGGCACCACCCAAGTCAATGCCAGCCTATCTGACATCCGATTTAAATATGACATCAACACCTTTGAGCAACTACCTGGCAGAGACCTTGCTCTGAATGAAATCGCCACGGTTCAGATCAACTTGGATGCTGAAATTCCTTTTGAAGCCTACACAGACTGCTCAGGCCTTGGTGCTTTTGTCTTAATCGATCGCTACAGCAACGCCACCGTTGCCGCGGGCATGATTCGTTTTGCCCTGCGCAGAGCATCTAACGTACACCGGCAGGCGCTTTCTGTCGATCGACCAGCAAGGGAGAAACTTGCAGGACATCAGGGTCGAGTCGCATGGCTCACCGGACTCTCAGGTTCTGGTAAGTCAACCATTGCTAGTGCTGCAGAGAAGATCCTCCATGAACAGGGTTATCGAACCTATATTTTGGACGGCGATAACGTCCGCCATGGTCTTTCAAAAGACCTCGGGTTTACTGTGGCAGATAGGGTAGAAAATATTCGCAGAATTGCGGAAGTGGCAAAACTAATGATGGATGCAGGAATCATTGTACTCACTGCGTTCATCTCACCCTTTAGAGCTGAGCGAGACATGGCAAAGAGCCTTTTCGAGGAGGGGGACTTTCTTGAAATCTTCGTTGATACGCCACTAGCGGTGGCTGAAGAGCGTGACCCTAAAGGACTGTATAAAAAAGCACGAAGTGGCCAGCTCCCCAACTTTACGGGTATCGACAGTGATTATGAAGTACCAGTGAGTGCGGACTTGATCATCCAAACAGAGGGCCAGACAGTCGATGACTCTGCTAAAGATCTTATTGAGGTGATAACAAAAAATGTACAGGGGTAGTGTATGACATTGCGCGAAGATCTAAAAAACCCAAACTCCCATGCTCGTAGCCTAACAAAAGCGTTCACTTGGCGAGTCACTGCGACTTTAACAACAGCCCTTATTGCCTATATCGTGACCGGCGAGCTGTCTATGGCTGCAATGATTGGAGGCATAGAATTCGTCGTAAAGTTTTTCATTTATTATGGTCACGAGCGAGTTTGGAATCTGATTCAATAAGCTTCATTACCGATAAGGGTATTTATCGCACGCCATGATTTGGATGTGGATTTGGCTTCGTTTTGTTACTTTTTTAATCTAGCCCTGCCGAATCGCTCTCGATAACCGAGCAATACCATTGCGCTGGTAGCGGATCAGCTTGTGGCTGTCAGCAGAGCGGCGGGATATCGGACCACCCTTGCGCCGCTCCTGTCTTTGCATATCGGCAAAAAAATTAGCCATCTCTTTCACATCTTGGTGCTTACTCCCCGACGGACTGAGAAGCTCACTAAAGATAGGGATCGAGGCCTTCACGTTCATATCACGCAAAAACTCATCAACCGGCTCGGGTCTGGTATAGGTATCGTAATAGGCATCCATCACACGTCGATAATTAAGAAGTCCCGAGGCGATATCGGCACAAACAAAGGCAGAGAACCCCTCCTCCGCGATAAGCTCGACAAGCGCCCTGTACTCAATGGATGATTCAAAGTCGGGGGCACAACTTAGGCCATGCTTGCGGGAGTTTTGGCTACTGGCCCTCTTCCCAGCCACTGACCTCGGACCCGTTGATTTAAGTGCGTTGCTCTGATTTACAAGGTTCCTACGAGGATTGGTCGTCAAGGGTTAGCGCTCCCTTCACGGACTGCTTTGACTCAAGCGCTGCCAGCTCAAGATCCATGCGCTTAATCAGGCGTGACTTATAATCTATGGAATCGATGCTCCGCTGAAGATGCCTCATCGTTTGGTGCTGACGGTGAATCAGATCATCCACCATCTTGATGTGCCTGGCCGCATCCTTAAAGGCCCTAGCACGAAGATCCGACAGGGTCAGATTGCCATCGGTGAGGGCTTCTTCAATCAGATCCGCTTGATCCTTATCCGCGCTACCGTTCAGATAATGCTCAAGGGCCACCGACAGTGCGCTGTTGCCAGAACCCATCCAGTTACTGCCCTCCCTAGACAAAAGCCTCGCCATCGCCTCATGGAGCAGTAGCTCCTTATCCACGGTGTGCCTTCTAATCCACCAGAGGCACTCATTAAGCTGACTGACCAGCGCAACCGCCAAGGGTGAGGGATTGTCTAGCTCGGATAAAAGGCTTTGCAAACCTGACTGAAACTCAGCCTCAGATTCATCAGTCAAAAGCTTGGGGCTTGATAGGAAGGGTAAAAGGGACTTGGATTTATCTTCAACAGGCATAGCAACATCCACATAAATACCGAAGTGGTCATTATAAAGCATAAGCTAAAAGATAAAGCAGCTAGAGCTTAGTCGTCGCGCTTGATACGCAGGGTCACGCCTGGGTCAACCAACGGATCGCCGGTGAATTCAATACCGGCTTGTTCTAAAACTGACTTAACCGCACTAAGAATTCGTGTATTTGCATTAGGTATTCCAGTCTGCGCCTCATATTTCTTAATGGTCGCCGACGATACTCCAGCGCGCTCGGCAAGCTCGACAGCACTCCAGCCCAGCATCACACGACCAGCCTTTATTTGGCATACAGATATCATATTGGTTTACTTTTATACACTATTAGTATATATTTATAGCTTATTTGTTTAGAGATCATACCATGATTGATGATATCTTAGCCAAGTTTGATGGCGCCTTTGCTGAAAATACAATTAGGGCCTATAGGTCGGACTTTATTCAATACCAGGCCTGGTGCTCACACAATAACATTGAATCAATACCGTCGACTGCCGAGGCCATGGCGCAATATGTTGACTACCTTGCCACCATAAGAAAAAGCGCCACCATCCGCAGAAGGATCAATAGTTTAGGAACAGTACTCAAACTCTCCAAACACTACGACCCGACCAAGCAGCCAGAAGTGGTACTGGCCCTTAAACGTATGCACCGTAAAATTGGCCGGGCACAGCAGCAAGCTACTCCACTCACCAAGCCGATACTACACCAGCTACTTAGCAACTGCGATAACAGTCTCAGAGGATTAAGGAATAAAGTACTACTGAGACTCGGCTATGAAACTATGCGACGACGATCCGAACTCTGCACTTTTAAGTTTGAGGACATCTGCAAGGGGGCCAACGGAAAACCGGCTATCCGGCTTAGCTTCTCTAAGACAGACCAATTCGGGACTGGAAAGATACTACCAATCAGCCAAGAACTCTTCGACTTATTAGAAAAATGGAGGAGTATGATCAGCGATGAAGGCTATATTCTGAGATCAATTAATAGGCATGGGCATTTTGGGGACAACCTCCACCCAGCAAGTATAAGCACCCTATTAAAAGCACTGCAAAAGGGCTTGAAAATAGACTCCGATGAGCCACCACTCAGCGGTCATTCGTTTAGAGTGGGGGCAGCACTAGATCTATTAGAACAAGGTGAGCCGCTTGAAAGGATAATGCTCAGAGGGGGTTGGCAGACGGATTCGACGGCCATGTCATATCTTAGAAATTGGATCGTATAAAGAGGGGCAACAAGGGCCACAACAGCTAGTCAGTAAAATTCAGTACCTGCTTTAACTCTGCCGGTGGCTCTGGCAAATCCTTAAAAACTCTCCACGCTATTTTTGTGCTTGGAATAAGAACCGCCCAAGCTGTAACAAAAATCGCCACACAATAGATATACAGGCTCTTATTCGAGACAAACCACTCCTCAAGCGCTCCCTTATACGGCGCTATAACATTCGCATAGAAGTCAACGGAGGCTGCAGCACCGTGCATTATCTCTTCCTCACCACGAAATATAATCGAACCTACCCCTGAGAGGCCTGGCCGAACTTGCTTTATAAGACCCTGAGTACTCTCCGAATAAGCGCCAAACGTTTGACTAGTTAGCGGCCTTGGACCAATAACACTCATGTCACCAAAAAATATGTTTAATAACTGAGGTAATTCGTTAATCTTAGTTTTTCTTAAGAATTTCCCGACAGGCAAAACCCGCGGATCCTCTTTCATGGTAACAGTCCCCGTTCCAATACTAGGGCTATTCTTAAGCATAGTCGCGAATTTAAACAGCCTAAATACTTCACCACCTCGACCAATCCGCGCTTGCAAGAAGAACACTTCACCCTCACCCGAAAATCTTAAAATCAAAACAATGGGTACCAACAGAGGGGAAAGCACTAGTAATGCCAAACCCGACAAGACAACATCACAAAAACGTTCCACAAATTCCTCCAACAACTTAAACAACTCCGCAATCTACAATCAACGTCAAAATACCATATATCACGGATCCATGAGGCTGTATGAGTTCCAAAAAACGCTACGTATTATGCATGGACAATTCATAAGTTAGACAACTCTGTCAGCTTTTTGCTACGAAGAGCGCTGACAAGCCTTTGGTTATGAACTATGACCACGCTTTAATTTTTTGTAGCCACTAACTACTAAAACGAAAAACTTATGAAATAGAGGATCAATTTTGTAGCAATTTCCAGTTGTCTTAAACATCCAATTAATCTAGCTAACGAACATAGACTTCACCCTGACAACCATGTCTTTGCAAAAGCCGTTTAATAGCACTGCTACAATACTCTCGCTCAATATATTAAAAATGGATTCGAAGAACATATTTTGGATAATTCCAAAACTAAACAATTAATTTATCGATGTATAGATTGCCAAATTCTTTAGGTAAATATTAGCACAAAAGAAATGATTCACTGCGCCGCAATATTATCATACCTAACTTTGAATCAACTCCCATTAGCTCTTTTAGTCTTATCTGAGTTCATAAACGGTTTTTCAACATAAAGATAAAATATCGAACTAATTAACAAAGTGACAATCAGAGATAAGCTGTTCACGATTACGTAATTATCAAACTGTAAAGAATTGAAAACGACGTGCACAGCATGCACGACAGAGTAGTGAAGTAGATAAATCGAGTAACACATTCCTCCTATAATCACCAACACATTACTGCATAAAAACCTTTCTAAAAATTTTAGTTTGAATACGGAAAAAAAGAGCAAAAAAACGGCGGAGTCAAACAAGAAAATTGAATTCATACTTTTTGCTAAATAAATTATTAGTAGCGAAAAAAGGAAAAGCACATCAAAAAAATACGATCTACTTAGTAGATGGTTTTTAAAAACATAGATATAAGAAATACATATGCCGATAATAAATAAGTGCGCGAAATTAAATACTGACAAATTTAACCGAGCACTCAGAAATCCAAATTCATGGGCAAAAATAGAGGCGATAAACAAAACACATGCGATAAAAAAAACGTATAAAGTTTTAAATCTTACAAGTATGGCAAATACAATTGGAATGAGAATATAAAACTGTATTTCGGTCTCTAAACTCCAGGTTACTGGATTAACGATACTCCATTCTGAATAAATCAGTTTATGCAAATACAACAAAGAAGCAAAGAAGTTATCGACAGAGTCAGCAAAGTCTAACCTGCCAGACAAAAGAGAAAGCAGGTATATCAAACATAAGCTTATGACGAAAGGAGGCTCAATTCTTTTGAATCTTTTTATAAAAAAGCTTCTCGTCACCAGATCATAGTTTTTCGCCTTTATCTTGATAAAAAAAGGAAGGGTAATAACAAAACCGCTGATAGCAAAAAAAAGTTCAACGCCCCATCCACCATATATTAAAACCGCATTATAAAATTCTTGAAAAATTTTACTATCAAAGGTTCTATAATAGGATGTATTGAGGTGGAGGATTACAACCGGAAATATCGCAAAAAATCTTAGGCCATCAATTTCTCTAATGTAATTGCCAGACGATGGATCTCTTAGAAATTTGTCTAAAAACATTTTATATTCTCGATCAAAATACTTTTGTAACTGCTATTTGATTACTGCTCTCTAGACATTGCAATCATCATGGGTTCGCTGCTTTTGTTTTCGACGCAAAATAACCATAACGCGCTGAACAGAGATATTTAAAAAATTATAATGACCTTACATCTTCTGATCTAGATATTTACCGGTTTCTTTATGAGTAAAATCAGGTAAGAGCACAAAATACAATTTAACAATATCGTCTTTACTCCAAGTACCTTTTGTCCTCAGAGCTTCGATTCCCTCCATAAACTCGTCTAACTTAGCCCTATCAAAATCAGGCCGATTTTTAATAACCCCAACCGTCTCAAAACGCTGCATATCTAAATCTTCGTTGTCAGTGAAAAATTCCTCAAAGTCCTTTTCACCAGTTGTGTCACTATTGAAGAAGTAACAGGGCCATTGCTTATTAGTAATCAGCTCTTCAGCTCTGTCTCGAGCTTCGTCCTCTGACCCACATTCGCAGGGCTCATAGCCACGTGCTCTAAGGTAACTGACGGCTATTTCAGAGAACGTAATCAGATGCAATTTTTCACTTAGTTTAGGGAAAAAAACATCCACGTTATCTCCGAGTAGTCCAGATAACAAGCATAATTCTCCGGATTCTTGAGGAGTTACAAAGTATCTGCGAACATCATTTGGAGCTGAAAATGGCTGTTTTTTTGCAAACCTTTGATTAAATCCATGAAGCAGAGAACCGTCAGAAAATGCCACATTAGCAAATCGCGCCATTGAAATGTTTTGGGTCAAGCTCTCACGCATTAAAAACATTTCCATAATTCGCTTGCTTGCTCCCATCATATTAACTGGATTAGCCGCTTTATCAGTTGATACACAGAAATATTTTTTAGCTCCCATCTTCTTGGCCAATCGTGCAGTCTTGACCGTATTGAAGACATTGACCATTATCATTCGCATAAGAGTATATGGGTCTTTCTCACTTCTGACATGCTTTAAGGCTGACAAATTAAAAACATAATCATAAGGACCCTCGCCCACTATTAACGATTCGAATTCAACCGTCCCGCAATCGACAGCGAATGTTTTAAATTTTCCAGTTCCGTAGCCTAATGTGCTTCTAATGTCACGCACGAGTTCTACCATATTATTCTCAGAAATATCGACGACATGCAAAACTTTGGGATCGCGTTTGAAAATTTCTCGAGTGACAGCCTGGCCAATAGATCCAGCCCCCCCTATCACAAGAAAACGTGACTCCTTAACCAAATTGGTTAGTAATTTATTATTATCCCGAATATCCTCTACAAATAGCTGCGATTCGCGGCCTATAAGTGACAAAAAATCCATTAAAAATACCTAATATATGAAATAAATTGGACTATCGTATTTGTTAATCTTTAGCAATGTTGTTACTTTCCCACTATTCTGGAAACGCCATCATCAACATGAACTGGAAACTCTAAATTAAGAAAACTCTTTGCTACAGATGAATTTACTACCAAATTTCCCCATATTTTTTTATATAGGTTTGGCCTGATAATTCGAAATAGAAATGCAAAAGGTCTGCTGTCGACTAAACATATTTTTGTTTCCATGCTTTTACTGAGAATAGAAACAAGCCGGCTTGTTGAAATACATTCATCATCTGCCAATAAAAATACACCGTGCCTGCATTGTTTTAAGACTTGATCGATAACATATACTGCATTCTCAATGGCAATAAACGAACGCTTATTTCCTATAAGGCCCAGCGGCACTATAGGCGAGTAAGAGATAAGACGAATTAATGAGTTTAAATTACCGGGCGCTTTGGGTCCATAAATCATTGGAAACCGCAAAATCGCTACTTTAAACCCATCACTATTGAGATAACTCAACCTCTCCTCAGCTTCTAATTTACTACTTGCATAGAGAGTTTTAGGGTCACAATCAGAAGACTCATCTATATATTCGAGGCCGCCATAAACAGACACTGAGCTAATGAATACAAACTGTTTCAATCCATTGGCTTTTGCCAATCGGGCTAGTGCAAGAGGATATTCGATATTTACCCGCCTGTACGCATCAGACGTGGCAGTGTTCCCTCTGTGGACAACGGCAGCACAATGCAGCACAGCATCAAGATCATGAAAATTTATATCCTCCAATTCCTGATTTTGAAGAGAGAACGGTCTAATTACGTAGTCTTCTGAAAGTGCTTTAACGAAAGATGAGCCCAAATAACCATTACAACCTGTAACCAGCAAATTCGACATACAGAGCTCCAGTGTTATATTTGAAGACTAAATATAAGCTATTTATAAAGAATCTTAATTGAAACATTAACTATCCAATATCACCTAGCGACAAATAAAATTTGAATAGATATTTTTAATTTCTGTGAACATCTTTACAAAAACAAATTCCTCAGAAAATCTTTGCCGACTTGACTCCCCATGAGCCGTAATTAATTTTTTATTAGAGATGTATCTGCAGAGAATTTGTGACAGGTCTTGATAATCCGTCCTTTGGAATACGCCACCATTAGTCTCATCGACAAGTTCAGTAACACCTCCCACATTAGTCGCAACAATAGGTAATCCCGCTCTCATTGCCTCAATAATTGAAATAGGGAGTCCTTCATAGTGACTGGACAGTATAAAAATATCAGATTGGGATAACATTTCCCCAACAGAAGAGCTTAATCCAACAAAATTGATCGACCTAAAGGTAAGAGGCGCTAAATGTTTGGCTCTTTGCTTAAACTGATCACTATCGGTCCCTTTTCCAACACATGTCAAGTGTACTTGAAGTCCATTTATTGCCTTAAAAACCGTATCGTAGTCTTTTTGAGCATCGTCTCTTGCAACCATGATTAATTTCATTGTGTCTAAAGCTCTACTCTCGGCTTTTTCTTTAAGACTATCGGCAACTCCATTATGAACCGTTATTATCTTGCTCTCCGAGATCTTAAATCGCTGTATGCCTTCTAAACGATCAAAATTCGATACTGCTATATATACTACTGTGAGTTTATTAAGAAGCCTTTCTAAAAGAGTATACAGAAACTTCCCACCAGTCTTTCCTGGCTTAGTAGTAAGCCAGCCGTGTATTGTAAACACAACAGGGATACTATTTAGCCAGCCCGCTAATCTGAAAATCAAACCAGCTTTGCTGCTATGGGCATGCACTAAGTCTGGCTTATAGCTCTTTACTATTCTATATGCGCGCAAAATATTTAAAAGGTCATTGAAAGGAGTGATGGAGCTCCTCATTGAAGGCATAACAATAGTTTTCACGCCCTTGTCCAAAAGGTCTCTAGAGATCTCACCATCCTCACCTAACACTACAAGTACATCATACCCATCACACTTTAATCCAATACTGAGATCTCTTACATGGACTGGCGCGCCAGACAGATCTCCATTTGTTACAGCAAGCAATATTCTCATTTTTTCTCATACTTATGTTAAAAATAGTAAATTTACCACTCGACTTTTTATATTCGGATTTTATCCAGAATCTAAAACACCAAGACCAAAGCTCAACGCTATACATTTTAATTTTTATATCCTTGGCTGAAGCTATCTCTAAGCGATCTTCTAAAGGTCTACACCTACCTCACTCATAGAACATTTTATAGATTCTGGCGAGATACAGTTCGCAAACTAGAATTCAATATTTGTTGCACAATAAATCTTGTACCAAAAGTCGTTAAATGGTCATCATCAAAGTAAAGAAGATTGTCGTCTATCTCCGTAACACAGCGTCCGGGAATCAGCTGATCACAAAATCTTTCATCTGGACGAATTCTAAATAAATTTCCAGAATCTGGAATATTATCAAATACATCGATAACCGAAGCCGATCTCTCAAAATACCTGTGGGATGATGTTGTAATCTGACCGTCGATACCCTGTAACTTTTGCTTGAATTTCTGCCGAGGGACGTCCCAACCTACCTCAGGAATCGGATACACTAAAAAGACATTTTTATCAGATTTTATTAACTCTTCAATACTAGATGAGTATGACTTTAAAATAAGGTGCCTCCGTTCCTGCTCCGATGAATACTTTAAGGGGAAAAAGGAATTATCTTGATTCGTAGGCTCAACACCACCCTCTTGATTATCATAGCCAGTCAATTCAAGATTTCGCACATAGCGACCAACCAAAACAATGTTTTTAATATTACTCGATAGAATTTTATGACGAACTTGATCGTTAACTGCCAAACAGTTGGCATCCTCTTTCATTAGGGAAATCGCGTAAGAACACCCTCCTGTTGTTAACTGAAATCCTGAAGCGCCAATTTCTTTCAACATTTCATCTAAAGCATGGCCAAAAGCCCCTGCATGACTATCACCAATCAAAGCCCAGTTTGGCGAGTCATTCTCGGAAGCTCCAATAGTACACAAAGATTCTGGAAACGTCCCATGGCACTGAATGCCGTCCACTGTAGGTTCTATGTTTTTCTGAGCAGCAAAGATGGGCTCAAAGCTAGAATCAAATCTAGCAGGATAGCCTCCAGATACGTGCCCAGCCAAGCCAACTGCAGAAAGCACGAGGACAAAAAAGACTGTCACAGTGTAAAATAACTTGTTGCTAACTAAATTTTTGTTTCTAAATGGGGTTTCTACAAGTTTATATGAAACAAATGCCAGCACAAAACTCACTACTATGAGTACCAGATAGTCTCCCCTAGACAATTCAGCGATACTTACGTGTTTTGCAAACGCAAATAGTGGTTGGTGCACCAAGTATAAAGAATATGAGATTAATCCAACACCTACAGAAAAGCGGTTTGAGAATATTCGCCTCAAAGAGTTCTCAGAGGCACCATACAACAATAAAATCATCGCTCCTGACACCGGAATCATCGTCGCCAACCCAGGATGATGCACCCCCTCGTCGTAGAATAAAACAGGTATTATCAAAAGTAAGACGCCCACGAATTGAAAATATACATGCGCACTTCTAAACTTTACAGGATTCTTAATTGAAAAATACCCTATCCACGCGCCAGCTAGTAGCTCCCATGCTCGTGTATGAAGCAGGTAAAAACTCGTATCTTGGGAATAATTGGTGGAAATGTGTGCAGTAATCAGGGAGATTATAAGCAATGAACTCAATACAATCGCAAACCGATTTTTGAAAAAACGCCAAATGACAACCACAAGAGGAGGATAAATAAAATAGAATTGCTCCTCAATTGCAAGACTCCAAGTATGAATCAGCGGCTTAAGATTACTTGAGGCATCGAAATAATCTGCCTCATACCAAAACAGAAAATTAGATACTGACCATAAACTCGCAACAATACTCTGCGAAAAATCTTTAAAATCAACTGGAGTTAAAAACAACCAAGCGAATGGGAAACACCCCAGAATTGTAAAAAGTAAAGCAGGAATAATACGTCTGACTCTCCTTTCGTAAAATCGTAAAAAGGAGAACCTACCATTTTCTACATCTGACACGATTATATTACTGATTAAATAACCGCTAATGACAAAGAAAATGTCAACACCTAGGTAGCCTCCTCCAAAACCAGCAAAACCAGCGTGATAGAAAATCACAGAAAGTACTGCAAATGCTCTCAATCCATCAATATCTGATCTATAATCTTGCACGATTTATATCCTGATAAATAAAACTATAAAGTTATGTTAATAAAAATTACGATCTAGTAAGACGATTCGCAATTAAAAAGATACTCTTGAGTAAAAAATAATTGGTGTATCTAACTGTACTTAGCTTCATTAAGCGTACGAGATTGAGCCCTGCCAAAAACGTATTCAGCTGATCTCTAATTAAATCTGAAAACCCTAGATCTTCAGCATCAGGAAACATTACTGTCAAAAAGGCATCCTCGGAAACTAACAACTTAATCCCCTTTTCCCTCAGAAAAAACGAGTGGTAGAGATCTTCAGCATAAGCCTTACCGTTTCTTGGGTAAAAATCTTTTAATAGCAGGTTTTTTGTTTCATGAATGACACAGCAGCCGGGAAGCCAATCTACTTCTGCGTAGGAACCATCCAAGACTGGGCCAAAGCCAATTCCACCTTTAGATATCAACCCAGATTCGTATCCTTTACGTCCATTTAAAATCCATATTAAAAGTCTTTTCTGCCAACCACAGAAAACATTACAAGTGCTTGATAAAAACGAATATTCCTGCATTGTGTCTTGACGAATAATACGAGGCCCGACGCATGCCTTAGGATGTTTTACTATTGCATTTTTTAAATTCTCTAAAAGTGCCTTCGACGCCACTACATCAGAGTCTAATTGAATAGTGAATTTAGTTCTCGACCGCTGAAACCCAACAATTCTCTGCTTAACTTGGCCCTTTACTTCAGTGGGGATAACTTCCACAAAGGGGTACTGATCAGCCAAATGCATCACTCGATCCATAATTTCAAAGTGAATGCATAGCAGCACAATTACTGGAATGACAGAACCTTGAGAGAGGGCCTCAAGCGACTTGCATAATTCAGGCTCACCAACAGTCGCCATAACGACTGTGAGATCTTGATCGTAGTTAGTAGTATTTTTCTTGTGATCATACATTAGCGATATGTCTTCATCCAAATACAGGGTGTTTTGATCCAACAAATAAGAAATTTTAGTAAAGCTTTTCCGAATAGCCGACTAGATTTTTTGGAGGGGAGGGGGAGCTTATCAATTATCACGAGCGATAAAAATTACCACCATAAATATCAAATGTTGGCTAGGTATCTTGAGAAACATATTGCTCATAAGTTTTCAAACTATCAGTTAAAATAGCCAAGGGCGTGCCAGAAAAATCTTTCGCTTTAATATAGTTTCGGTCCTCAATTAAACAGTTAATCAACTCATCATAGTTTTGGATACATCTCTTTGTTCTATCTATTTGCTTAAGTTCTTTTACGGATAGTCCGTTAACGGAGGGTCTTAGCAAATCATTTCCTTTGGTAAACTTGAACTGGACCATAATTCTAGCGCTCGTCCCTTCGAGCCTCCCCGTATGCCAACCGTCCACATCAAGCATCACCACATCAGATTTGTTAGCGAAAGACCTCGCAATTTTTTTGCCTCGCGGACCTTTACGCGGCGGATTAAAGATAGAGGTATGAGTATCAACTGCGTACATTGTATGAGTATTGGTAGAATTTATCGCCAATAACGGCATGTGAATAGTAAATTCTGATAAGTAGTCAACATGCCAGACAGCAGGAAAATTATGAGTTCCGCGTTTGAATTCGCCCTGACTAATAGATGGGAAAGTCATTACCAAGCCAGGGATACACTGCAAAACTGGCTTGCACCCGTAAATGGCATAGAAATATTTTTCCAGCAACTCGGAAAATTTACTGCTAGTTAAAAGTTTATCTATTTCGGCATTAAAAAAAGGAATCATCAAATTGCCTTCTGACGGAGTAATCTTCGTTGAATCAATTTTATACCTTTCTATCCATTGATCGATGATCTCTGGATCAACTGATTTATTAAATCTAAACAATCCGTCCCTCATAAGCACAGACAAGTCATCATCCAAATTCATCTTTAAGTACCTAGCACGATTAAGTTTTTTCTTGCTGAAATGGATAACATTTCTTAATCTTTGGGCATTTAACATTTTAATTAAAACGTCTTTAATGTACATCATACGTTTCCTCACAACAAATCATTCAGTTTTATCTATGGTGGTATCTATTGAAATTAGTTTGTGCTGGATGGGGCCGTCAAACCGATAATAAAATGGAGGACGATTCCGCGGTGCTCTCTGATGCCAAGGGCATAATTCGTCAAGCAAGACATGGTCACTTTTCAACCAGCCATAATCTGCAAAATTAATAACATATCCATCAGGATGCCGTTTAGATAATCTATTACAACAATAGAAATATACATTTGATCTTTGTTGCCTTAAGATTTTAAAATAATTTTCCACCGTGTCTAAAGTCATTTCACCCATCGAGACTATATTGAAAAACACATCCGCTTGAATATCTAGCTCTCTAATCTTAGAGGCCTCCAAATAGTTAAAGTCCTTACATAATTCAAGAGAATCTTTGGTAATTAATTTGTGCTCAAACTCAGGGTAGACCTTGCCCGTGTAGTGTGCATCGAACGTCAAAACTTCACCTAGATTTATTTGTATAATCCGTACATGAGGAAAAATAGATTTGAGCAGGCAACCTAATCCTCCATAACCATCTCCAATTATCGCTACCGTAGCACCATCAAAATTATCAATGAATTTGCTGACAGTATTAATAGTTAAGACCATACGAGCGTCATCATAAGTATAGGCTTTCCCCATTTGAGAAATAATTTCTTTGGATTTCTTAATATGATTAGAATCACAGTTCCTCAACATTCGCAATATGAACAATTTTGTAGGAATACTTTTAAGACGATAATAAAGTGATCTCGCTTTTTCAATGCCGGTGAATTCACCGAATCCACGGCCGCTTATTGAGATAGCACCATTTAAATTTGCAATCTCTATGTCGGCGACTCTCTCCTTCCAATGAGAAGAGTATTCACTTCCATATTCCTTTTTTTTGTCGCTATATAATTCAGAAAGCTTCCTAACCACGGATAAAGAATTATTAGAACTTACATCGGTCGTCATTGTGTGTAGCTCCTTTTATGTATTAGAAACTTACCGCTTTTTTAAAAGAATCTTCTCAGCAATGCAAACATCATTGCAAAGATTCTGTTTTTTTCACGAAATGCATGTCCCTGAAGCTGAGTATCATTAACCACCTCAACTGTGTCCACCTCCTCATCCGAGAATTCAAGCAGTGCAGATGTTTCAGCCCCACCAGCAGCTGAAAAATATAATTCTTTGGGGATATACCGCTTGTTCATGCCACCTAAAATTTCATACTCTTTATTAATAGTTACCCTCTTTAATCTTTTATCTCGACTAACAAAGGAGATAAGCTCATCAATATTCAAGACAATGTAGGGCATCCAAAATTTATCATAGTGGCGTTGGCAAGATTTATCTGGGTCGAGTTCGGTTTCACCGTTATCTCTAGTCCTTAACCTTAGGATTAGTGAATGCTCTGAAATATCCATCAGTTCTTGGATGAAACTATATGGATCAGTCTGATGAAGTATGGTATCCCTAGAAAAAACTACGTCAAATTTGCGTCCAAAAAAATCATGCAAATTTTCATTTGCCTTGTGCACAAAATCTACCTCTGGATATAACACCTTGGCTTTCTCAAGTGCTGGCTGAGAAAGATCAACCCCTTTATAACGATATCCATTTTTCCCTAATTTATTCTTAAGATATCGATATGTAGTGGCAGTAGCGCATCCTACATCTAAGATAGAGCAATCCTCAATCTTTTTTACCGAGTCAATCAGATACCTTTGTTCCGCAAAATTTCCATAAAAGAAATTAAATTCCCATTTACCCTTTTTATTCCACAAATCAAAAGTATCCAAATGACTTTTGGTATCCCACCCTTCGTAGCTTTTACTTAGTTTATTCACGTCAATTCCTATTTCAAAGATTTAAATTGCTTGTATTGAGAATAATAAATATTATCCCAGTTTGAGAATTCATTCTGAACTGAAAAGTGGTGCTTAATCCTTTTCCGACCCGCCGCTCCTAAATCAATCAAGTCATGATCAGAGTACCCAAGAAACTCGCAGATTTTAATGGCAAGTGCGTCCGCGTCGTCTATCGGTACTATGTGTTTCGGATCATCTACTATCTCAGCAGCACCTCCAGATTCAGTTACTATCACCGGAACTCCACTTGCCATTGCCTCAGCAATTGCCAAACCAAATCCCTCATGATTCGAGCTAGAAACGAATAAAGTAATATCTGACATTAATTTTTCTGGCTCAGCCATCTCGCCAAAAAAAGTAACATTTCCTGATAATTCCAAAGCCGCAGCTAAATCTGAAAGCTTTGAATACTCAGGTCCATTTCCCACAATCCAAAGCTCAAAATTATCTCCGTAGATGCTCATGACCTGCTTCATTGCACTGAGTATCATGTCAAGATTTTTTTCAGGAGCTAATCTTCCCACAGAAAGAAGCCGTTGAGGATTTCTCTTAGGATGATATCTGTTATCAAAACGATCCAGATCAATTCCATTATAAACTGGAATCATACGATGAGGCATTGATGCCTTTCTAGAATAAAAGTCTTTGCAAGCGGAGCGACTAACATTGGTTGAAATATATGGAATCGAGTCGGTGATTCTATAAAGGATATCACAAACTAATCCACCTTCAATTCGACCATGAGCGGTACAAATTAGTTTTTGTTTGGAAAATAAAACATGTAAAAATCGAGAAAGGATGTTTGCATGGTACATGTGTGAGTGAACAATATCAGCTCGAAACCTTTTCATGCAAGTCACAGCTTTGAACAAGCCTTTGATCATACTACTAATAGAATTCTTTCTAATATCAAGGCAATATATTTCAATATTTTGGTTTTCAGGCTCAACTTGGTATCCACTAATTAAAGTCAATATAGCTACAGTATGGCCCTTCGAAAAGTAATTATCTGCCAATTTACATACCACCCTTTCGGCTCCACCTGACTTGAGACCAGTGGTTACATACAAAATTCTCATCTTGTAAATGCGCGTCTATCGGAAGTAAAAATGATTCCACACAAAAGCATGTAGATACTCATGATAACGAAATTAGGCATCACAGGAATGGCTAGAACAGATGCTAACAGTAGCATCCTCTTCAGATAATAGTCGCTTAAGTTAGAAGCCTTGAGGACATCCATGTGCTTTTTAAAACCAAAAAAATAAAAGAGCACCAATAACAAAGACAGGCCAAATGTAAAATACGCGGTCGAGAGCAACCGGAGTAATGGATGTGAATCTAAATAACCATTTCCATCAAGTTCGAGACCATATTGCTGAATAACTTCAGATGAAAGCATTAAGCTAGATTCGGTTCCAATAATATTAAAGATATCAATGAATCGCGCCCAAAAACTGTATGTTATACTCGCGGACCCAAAATTAATCGAAAATAATCCAGGGAAAATTAAAGCATACCCAATGATCCAAACGAATAAATAAACCGCGCATTTATTTGCTACTCTCCTAGATCGATCGTGATTACCAATCATAGCGAGAATAATACTTAATAAAACCACAACAAAAAGATACTTTGACATTATCAATACGACTGCCAGAGAAATAATTGCATCAGAAAAATATTGAGAATTACGTGGCCTAACATACAAATTTAAAATGAAAGCAAAGGCAACAAGAACGGAACTTACATTATTATTAGCCATTAATCCTGAGGGTCTGCCTTGTATTATCGAGTAAGTTATATCATCGGCTCGAATCATAAACGTAGGGTACATGGGCAGAGATTTAAATGATCCAATCTCGTCCGTGAACATTAAATTGGGATCATGCAACCCATCATTCCCCCAATAAAATAAAAACTCGTGCAGCCCTAAAATTTGAGAAATCAAAATTGGAACGCTCAAGACTGCAAACCAAACTAGCACTTTTGTAATGTTAACTAGATTAGTTGCATAAAGTACCATACCAAAAAGTATAAAAAGACAAGAGGTCAGTATAGGCCGAAACATAGAGATATTCGGCTGCAGCACTTCAAGGACTCTGAAGACAAAAATGAACGAAACACAAATTAGAATCGGAAACAATAGCTTGCTTCTGAAACTGCAGTAGACACAAAGTAAAAGCGCAAATATATAAAATACTCTACCTATATCCCACTCGTTGGCCGTAAGAACAATATTTAATAACAAAAAGATTGGAACAAGTATTTGGCCTATAGTAATAATTTTTATTCTGTAAGGATCAGAAAAAGAGCCTCTTTTAGAGGCTGGTTGCGATAAATTCAAAGCAATACCTCTAAGTTTCGATCGCTATAAATATTTTGACAGTATTTCATAATACTTTCAGTATTAATGGATTTTTCCATTTGACTGGATGCCATAATAGGAGAATTTACTCTTAATACCTGCTCATTTAGCTCATACAGTGGATCAACATGCAGCTCGTCAGTACAGTGAGCGTAAATTGGCACGACACCTATTCTCGAGGCCTCAATTATAGCAGAACTCCCCCGGTAGATAGCCCATTTGGCTTGAGCTATATCCTCTTTAAATGGCTGTGAAGAAAATGATACGTTAGTTGGTAAACATTGCTTATTAATGTATTTTTGATAAACCGACGTCGTTTGCATCCTGGGATGCACTCGAAAAATAAATTTAATGTTAGGCTTTAAAAGAGCAACCTCTATAGAAAATTTATATAAAAACTCAAACTCATCGATAAGACCTTCAGGTAACACTAAACATATATTTTTTGGGGTATGCCCAGTAACTTCAGCCTTATGTGTACCAAATACCTCAACATTTGCCCAACTTGACACCATCTTTTGACGCATTTGCTTGTGACCAATTATGCCGGTGCACAAAATTACATCGGGGTTAAATTCCGCTCTCAGGGCCCTAGCACTTGAGTGCTCGAGCCTAAAGATGGCAGGGTGATGATAACCATAACTAACTATAGATGACTTTATATTTTTAGTAGATTGGTAAAGTAGTCTTTCGTACGAATGACCTTCATAAGTAGTAATCAATGAGCGGTATGAACCAGATCGCAAGATGTTTTCAACCTGATACTTTATCCTCAAAGCCTTCAATGTGCTTGGAGAAATTGCTTCGATTGCAGCCCGAGTGAAGAAACATCGCTTACGCCTGTTCAAGACGCACCTTGCTAGTTTTAAAATTTTAAGCAGATCGAAAACGCATCCAATTTGAATCTTAATTTCGTCCAGAAACGGGACACTGCTGTACATGATATTTTTATCTTTATTTGCTAAATTGAAGGTCTGAATCCGACTTTCACTCAACTTCAAATGATTTACAAAAATCACCGAACTCTTTGTTTTTTTTTCGCCCAAATCACCAAAATATGGATCTTTTAACGAGTTAAGTTGATCAGAATTAATCAGATGGGAAACTATCAATGTTTCACAAGAAGATGAAATATTAAAAAGCGTTCTCGAGAATAATGACGAAAATCCTGCTCTTAACGCAACCATGATGTAGCCAAGTAATCTTAGAGCCAAGAAGCGTGTAGGTCGCTTATACTGCGAATATAAGACTGGATGCTCCTTTTTGATATGCAGCCACGAATTTGCAATGCGATACTCGCTTGCATCATCGATCTCCAAAAGTTCATCGGCTAACGCACAAATTTTTTTATAATCTTTCTCACGCATCAGCAGGAACCATATACTTAAAGTTCGAGTAAGACTTCGTGCCATAAAAATTCATTTTTTTATTCACACAAAATACTGGAAAGCTCTGAAGTCCCATTGTGGCAACAATGTAACGGAGCACTTTCTAGTAAACCCAACAGAAATCACCTGGAATTTACCAAAAATTAGTCAAAAATCGCCTCTCTGATCCGATGATAAGAATAAATATCATTGAACGGATCAAATATTTCTAAAATTTGCGTCCAGTCCCCGATCTTCCCAAATCGTTGAGGGTCAAATTGATGTTTTTCCAAAAACGAAATAACATCATCAACTTTGTTAAACACAAGCTTGTCGTTGAGTAACTGATCATAAAATGGCTTGGCGTTAAACTCGTTAATGAGCACGCTCCTAGTGCCTGCCAATGCACTCTCTAAACTTGCAGTGGCTCCAAAAAAATGTCCAACACAGATATCTGAAGATATCGCAACCTCTGCCGGATAAATATTATTTCGATGATCTCCTTCAGATATCCCCAAAAATCTTCCAGTATCAAGTGCCGCATTGATTTGTTCATCGTCAGGATAACTATTTTCGATCGAATTTCTCATGAATTGAGTTTTCACTACTATTGCTAAATTATTGTGTTGCAAAACAGCCTTAGCCAGCTTTATCATCTCACTTAGGTGAGCCTGTCGGTCTATTAGTCCAAATTTTTCATCGTGCACATTCTCATCAAAATAACCTAAAACGGTGGTGGCACCTTTTTCCTTAAGTTTCTTTTTCGTAAGTTCAGCTCTCGACTTAATATGCTTAATTGCCTCGCGATAGGGATAACCAGTAATGATAAGTCTCCGAGGGCTAAATGTCTGGTCAGAAAAAATTTTTCTATACTGTTCGGAAAACATGAGGAACTTATCTGCAGTAGTCTGCATCTGACAGGTCTTCAACGCTAGGTTTGAATACTGTAAACAAATTGTCTCTAAGCCTATTCGAGCAGCCACCAACTGAATCGCATCAGAGTAAACACTATGCGTTTCTTTGAATACGAATTTTTTGACGTTAAGCAGAAGTGCAACAGAACCAATTTCTATTGATTTTTCTAGCAGAGACTCGAGAGTTCCCACAGCATATTGCCTCGCCAAACTAGAACCTAATGTAGTACTTTTCGCAACTTGCCTTCTTAATTTTCTAACTTCCAGTAATCTATCGTCGTTACCATAGCGCTTTAGTGCCACGCCCAAGTAACTATAAGGGATTACGGTAGAATTACCTGTTTTTGTACCTACTTGATAAAAATCTTTTTTTAAACTGAGATCTAATACAAAAGCTTCTGCTTTTGTATTTGCCTCAAGCCAGAATTGTTGAGATCTCAGCCGCAGGTCCATGCTGATACTATCCTCTTTTAAAGAGAGGACAGTGTCTTGAGAGTTAGACATTTTAAAAGACTCATTTCGCAACGATAACGAGGAAAGTGCGAAATAACCTTTTTTTATCGTTTTAGCTATGAATTTTCTCAGCGAACTATTGTAAAATCTAAATATGACGCCCAGAGAAGAGTAGAGGTTGATATTTTTTGGGATTAATGATCCGTAGTCATATTCTGTAGAAATCGCATAAGGCTTCTCCAAAAATATCTCATCCATATCGCTATATCTGTGGCTGGCGACTATTACTCTCAGGCAAAGCTGTAGTAAATCCGCTTGATACACTTTGGATAATCGAAGAAGTACTGTATTGCGTTCAAAATAGTCGTTTATTTCGAACAAATTGGTGGACTCAATCATTTGAGATGCTAAGTCAACTGCCAGTTTTGAAGAAAGCTCAACGCCGGCCAAGTACAAAGAGCTATCTGCCTCTAACTCCAGTTCAGCAAGCTTAAAAATATCTTCGGATACTGAAATTCCAAAAAAATTCAGTAATTTTTGGAAAAAATAATGAGATTTGCTAGGAGAATCAATGCAAACGACTTCTTTTGTTTGGAGTCTAAATAGAGTCCAAGCAATCTTGAACCCTATTTTATCAACTATCAGCATGCCCGTTATTCCTTACCCGGTCCTAGAGTACTTTGCATCGAAACATTAAGAAGATCGGCCTGCTCAGACCCCAATATTTCCTCGCCTTCACAATACCTTGATACCATCCCGTCGATATATTCATGATCAAAATGGTCTGGAGAGAGAATATCACGATATGCCCCACTCGAGAGTGACTCTTTGAAGAGACCAGCGAGAGAAGAGTGATTTATCAATTCACCAATATGAGTGAAGCTTGGATCAACATCATAGGTATAGGAATGGGCACCACTTTGCATCTCCATCGGGTAGTCAATCTTATTAGCAAGCATCCATTTTAGAGGATACTTGGTAGGTTTTAATTCTAGCCCCCTTCCCCAGTTTTCCGGCATATTAGACAAAAATTCTATTAGTTTAGAATCATGAAATGGCAATGCACAACCCATATTGTGAGCTGCAAGTGCATGGTCCAATGTTGAGACTGTCGATCCCTGCCAGTGAAAACTATTATATAAGTCTAGGTACGTTGAATATAAGTTGTCTCCAGTAAGGTTTTGTGATGATTTTTCCAGATAGGTCTTGAAAGAAACATCGTCTAACTCCTGCTTCCCTAATTTCGTTAAGAGATTCGAATTATTCTTTGCCAACGGCATCCTTCCGGATCGTAAAAAGAAGCTAGTCAACAACTGTTTTTTGACTAGCGATTCACTTTCAGCAAGTGGCTCGAAGAAGTCATCTGACTTATTCGACTTAAACAAGTTCCAGACTGGGTCTTCGTTTTGACCATTCTTAAGAAGCACATCAAGGAATGTTGGACCAAATAGGTACGTAGCCATTTTGTCGCTGTATTCACGAAAATCGTAAGAATTTGGATGAAAGATGCTGGCGTACTGGCTAAAACCGAAGTTATGTGCCCCATCACTCATTTCCCCCGCAAAAACCACCTCACCTCCATTTGATGTTGATGCCGCATATTCAGCAAGTATCCAGTGGTTCCAACCAGTGAGATTCGTAAACTGCTGAGATCTGTAGGTATTATCAAGCTTCTCTTTTAACTCTCTCGCTCCAAATCTATAATCCAAGTCCACTATATCAAGTCTAACCCCAAAATAGTCCGCTATCTTCTTAGCACGCTCCATTTCAAAAGTGTTACAGATACCACTTCGTTCGGAATATTTCATCCTTCCGATCACAGCTCTTGTCTTAGACTTCCCAAAGAGGTGTACTAATGTTGCAAGTATTGACGTCGAGTCCCAGCCTGAGGATAAGAACACTACATTTCCATTGACGGAAGCTCTAGCGCGTATTGATTCAATAAAGGTCGCAGAATAATCGTTTAAGGAATCAGGCTCAATGTATAGCGTGCTCTTTGCGTCAGATTTAGCAATATCAGCTACAACAAGTTTGTTATTAACGCTCCAGGTAAGAACTTCAGACACGCCAACTCTTGTAACATGTTTATACCATGTATGCTTTTTGGCAGGTCGTCCACCGTAAATATAGGCCGCTTGCATCATTCCAACATTATCTATTTCGGAGTGGATTCCTTTACTAACAGGCAGTAAATCAAGACCCGAGGCTACAAATATTTCGTCACCCACTTGTTGATAATAAACATCTACTCGGCCAAATTGATCAGTCCATATATCTATTCTGCCGTCTACTGAAAATTGGAGAATTACAAATCTACCCTCGACCCCACTTACCTTGGAGGGGTTCTCTAATGCAGACCTTAAACTCTCAGATGAGGTTGAGCTATCGACAGCACCGACAGGATTACGCACACCGATAACATTCCCGAAAGCTATAAATCTTTTGCCTTTTGATTTCCAATCCAACAACGGTTTATCACTTAATAACTTCAAAGAACTATTAGTTGATCCAATATCTGTCTCACTTAGCTCTATTCCGCAGTTGTTTGATTTAGCATTTGTAAGTAAAAATTTCATATGAAGCCACCTCTCTGTTTTATACAATAAATTAAGACGTAAAAATCATTTTCAGCGCAGATGAGTCATCGGTATCTGCAACAAGATCTATGGAGAAACCCGCTTTTTCGTATGCTCGGATCGCTGCGGCATTAGACCGATCCACACCCAGCACTATAGCTTGTATCGAATAGTTATCTAAAAGCCACTGCTGACTAGCTAAAAATATTTCATTAAACACATTTTTACCTCGCCAATAAGAATCGCCTAACAAAACACCCATGACCGCCTCTTTACGAGTAAAACATATTGGTTCATATTTAATATTACCGATATGTTCACCGCTTATCCTGTCAAAAACTCCCAAGAAAAGGCAATCATCTTTAGTGCTTTTTTCTAGTATGTATGCCTCTAAGGAAGCTAGCGACTGAGTATCTGGGGCAGCTGTTATGTATTTGGCTACAGAATCCTCTTTCATCCATCCCAAGTACTTTTCAGTCGCATCTGACAACGTCAAAGATCTAAGAACGAACCTAGATGTTTGAATGGTAATATCCCTAAAATTCACAAGAAAAACTCATCTTTAATTTAGATTAAATCAAAACTAAGGGGTGTGCCCTTGGTTAGATTGCACTTAGCATTGCGCCCAAGCACTGTCTTTAAGTATTTAGGATGCAGCCCAAATCCTGGGCGGATACTGCGAACATTAAGTTCAGAAAACTCCTCGCCTGCTTTAATATCTTCGCAAACATACAGGGAACGCCTGAACATTAAACCTGCGATTTCACTCTTAGTAGGACCATAGAACACTGATCCTAATGCTAGACTGGCTCTTTCAGTCTCAACAACAAGTTGCTCTAATTCATTTGGTTCAAGGGAAAAAGCAGAGTCGATACCACCGTCAGCTCGGCGTAATGTGAAATGCTTCTCTACTATGGTAGCGCCTAACGCAACAGCTCCAACGGCAGCGCCTACACCCATAGTGTGATCAGAAAGCCCAACTTCACAGTTAAATATTTCTCGCATATTAGGTATCGTAAGTAAATTGCTGTTTTTAGGACTCGCAGGATAGCTTGCAGTGCACTGCAATAATGCAATATTTTGATTTCCTGCAGCATGCGCGACTGCGACCGCCTCGGATATTTCATTTAGGGTAGCCATACCTGTTGAAATAATTATGGGTTTGCCAGTTTCAGCCACACGTGTGATTAAACCGTGGTCAATTATTTCAGCTGATGCAATTTTGTACGCAGAGACTCCCAGCGACTCAAGGAAATCAACTGAACTGTTGTCAAAAGGAGAACTGAAGCAAATTAATCCTCTTTTAAAGGCATGGTCCAGAATTTCACTATGCCATTCCCAAGGCGTAGCCGCCTCCTTATACAATTCATACAAAGACCGTCCGTACCACAAGCTATTTTCATCTGAGATGACAAACTCGTCCGTTTTAACATCTAGTGTTATCGTATCAGCGGTGAAGGTTTGAAGCTTTACTGCATCAGCTCCAGCATCCGCTGCTGCATCGACCAATGTTAGAGCCCGATCAAGAGAACCGTTATGGTTTCCTGACATTTCTGCAATAATAAAAGGCTTTTGTCCAAAGCCAATTTTTTTACCATGAATTTCAAACATTTAATTCACCTTACCAACTTTGGATACTAAAATTTTAGAATCAAAAATGCGAACTAATTCAGTATTTACGGGAATACCGGGGAAGCGAGACTCGATACCAAGATGGTCGTTTATTGACCATAATACGTCATTAAAACCGATGAGATACCTCATATAGACTGTTGAAGAAAATCGAGGGTTTATTTCAAAAATCCGAGGGCCATCTTCAGTTAATCTCAACTGGATATTCATGCTACCGACAAGCTCCAATTCTTTGGCTATCAGTCTACAAACTCTATCGATTTCAGGATCAAAAATCACCCGTGCCCATGAAGTCGCACCACCAACTAAACTTCGCTGTAACTGAAGAACCGCAATAGTGTCTAAACTAGATCTAAATATGGCACACGTAATCTCTTTATCATCGGGTAGCAAGAGTTCTTGAAAAACCGTGTGAGAATGCTTTTTCTTTAGATATCTGGCCTCAAGCTCATCTTCAACAATATAAAGCAGCTTAGATCCTGCTCCCTTGGCACCTTTGAAAATACAAGGATACTCGCGGGGCAGTCCTTCATCTGACTTTATTGTCCAGGGAACATCAAGACCTATAGAGTCCAAGAATCGATTCGTTTCGAATTTATCCAAACAAAATCTAACTACCTTTCTACCTGGCGTCAAAGTTTTACAAGGCAGTATCGATTTGGAAAGTTTAGTCAAAACTTCAATTTCTGGCTCCGAGGTCGGTATCAAAATGTCGACATTAAACTCTTTTATCAACGATTTAATCGATGTGACATAAGTATTTGAATCAGCACGAGGAACTAGTTTAAAAAAATCAACAAATAACAGTCCGGCATGCTTATCACCAATATCTGAACCTACAATCACAACATCGCTGAAACTTTCGCGTATAACTCTACATATTCCTTGAGCCACATCTCCACCAATACCTGTAATCAAAAACCTAGGCATTAGCGAGTAAGCACTTTTTGCAAATAAAGATTAGTGGGATCAATAGCTCTGACTGCATCTAGTATTGTGTTGATATTGTAGTCCTCCATCATAAATTTAAATGTCTTTTCTTCAGTATCAAATAAAACCCAATGAGCCTTAGCAACACCATTTCTCGATTGACCGACTGAACCTGGGTTAAGAATTTTTTTCCCATTCCATTCAAGTAGCATAGGATAGTGGGTATGGCCACAAATTATTAACTGACTCGCAATGTCAGTTAGCCATGAAAGATTTGATAAATCACTATCTGGATATATATATTCATCGACATCTACGGGTGATCCATGGCAAAGAGTGATCGGCATATCATTTAGCTCTAACTCAATAACCTTGGGCATGTTAACTAGATCATCAATTTGTGTTTCCGTTAAAGTTTCAATTGCAATTTTAATACTACTTCCATACTTCTTGGTAATACGCTCTAAGTAGGGTAGATCCAATAGAGCATGTTGCAGCATGACCTCATGATTACCTTTAACGACTTGACGATCCCAAGGATCTAGTAGCTCAAGCACCTCCCTTACAAATGGGTAATAGCCAACAAGGTCGCCGGTAACCAACAAACGATCAACCTTTTCTCTTAGCGCTGAGCTCAAAACCGCATCCAACGCAAGATGATTACCATGGACGTCACCGAGGATCGCAATTTTCATCTGTTATCTCGACTGATAGCTTTCAAGGCTTCAGTGAAAACCCGACGTCGGCCAAATTTTTCAGTGCCTAGGATGACTTGATCAAAACTCGTTTGCGATTCCGGCAAATAGGTAGACCCCACCCCGCTCAAAAACTCTGAACATATCGCCTCAAGCATATATTTTATAGTGAGCGTCTCTCCGCCTGCGATCAAATACGTACCGCTGGCTTCCATCCTCACTGCTTCAATGATTTGAGTGCAGAGATCATCAACAAAAATG
>Ga0206126_10001567_pt1 | contig 27132 bp, 30 predicted proteins | sample Helgoland_Spring_5_FD_148621 | JGI IMG/M metagenome (GOLD analysis project Ga0206126, IMG submission 148621) | Pelagic subsurface seawater microbial communities from Kabeltonne, Helgoland, North Sea - Helgoland_Spring_Bloom_20160412_1 | ecosystem: Environmental > Aquatic > Marine > Epipelagic ...
TTCCTACCATACTGAGCCATAGGGTCTTCTTTAGCCATTTGGTCTGCTAATGCCTGTTTATTATCGTCACTTCTTTGTTTTCTTCTGTTAGCTAATAGCTCTTCAGTTTCACTTAAAGGGCCACCAACAGTTTTATATGCATTGCCAGCATTATCTAACTGATATACTGTACCTGTAGTTACATTAGGTGCATTGTATCCACCTTGAAATGCACTAGTAAAATAATTTTTATCGAGAGGACCAGCCATATCATTTACCTCCTGTTTTTTGTCTTTGTTCAGGCACAGGAGAGCCTGATAATAAAGAACCTAATCTTTGTAGCCCTTGATAAGTAGCATCTAATTCTCTTTGAGATTGCTCTTGTAACATTTGACCTGCTTGACCTTGATAGTTAGCTCCAGCTCCAGCTGCTTGTTGCATAGCACCTGTGTTACCTATAATTTGTTGAGCTGCACCTGTTGTAAGACCTCTGCGATCAGATAAGTCTTGGTAATCAATACCTGCCAAGGCACTAGCTAAATTAGCGTCACGTTCGCCTGCTAATAAACCTGCACGAGCACCACCTATTTGTCCTGATGTAGCCAGAGAAGCTCCCATTGGTGCAAAAGCTTTTTGAGCATCACGTATAGCAGAGTCTTTAAGTCCTTGTGTAGCTCCTTCACCGTATATACCTTCTCCTGCAGCTGCTTGCTTTAAAACATCTGTGGCTTCATTAGCAGAAGTATATTGCCCCATAGCTTCATTGGCTGCTCCTGACAAAGCGTCTATACCTTGTTGTTGTTGCTCATTAAGGCCAGCAACCATTCCAAGAGCACCAGCATCATATGCGGCTCCTGCTTGTCCAGCTGCTTTTTGGATATAAGGTCTATACCAGTCAGGTATACTTTCTATAGTATCACTACCACCACCTTTAGACACTATACCTAAACCTCTTGGTGTAACCGCAGGCATGAACGGGTTTAATTCTTTAAATCTCATTTTCTAACTCCATAGAATGGACCACATAGGTCTCTTTATAACTTTCACCTTGTGATCCTTTAAGTTTATTTAGGATCTTTGACCAACCTTTTCTACCATACATCTCAATGCGTCTGCACCCTTGTTGTCTTGCGTAAGCCTCAATTGTGTGATGGGCATTTTTATAGGTGTCCCATCGTCCACCGTTAATACTTGTTGTTGTGATTAGATGAAGGGACTTATGAGTAGCGTAATAGTTAATTTTAGTTATACTAACGTTTACTATAGTCTCTTCCTCATCTAATACTACCCAACACTGATATTGTGTAGGGTCTTGTAACCATTGTAAATAATCGTATGTAGTAGATTCATTAGCGCTATGTTTTAGTGCAGACTGTATAGCAGGCTCTATTACTCTCCAATTAGAAATAATACTGCTTGGGTCTAAATGAATTACTTTCATGCTGTTTCCTATATATTTAATACTGTGATAATAACAAAACCATCACCCCCTGCGCCAGAAGTAGCCGACCTAGTTCCAGTATCACTGTCTCCACATTGAGACATAGCGGGAGCTCCTCCTGTAGCGTGTGCACTTTGCAACAAGATTCCATTGTCTGCAAATACAAAACTTGCAGCTTGGGATACGATTAGACTACCAGTACCTGCAATTCCACTAATGCTAGAATTTAAAGCTTTTCCAAATATGTTTTCTTTATTAAACTCTACAGATTCAGTAATAACTGCACCAGAATAAAGAAATTGTACGGGAGCTGCACTACTTCTTGAACGAGCTTGTGTTTCAGTTATAGCTATTGAGTTATCAAAACCACTTGTAAATGAACCTGGAGGGAACATTAAAAAGTTTTCTGCATTAGTAAGACTACCAGTAGTAGCAGGTGGACTTGATATACCTTGGTTATTTACAGTGCCGCCTGAAGCAGTTCCACCTACTGAAGTAGAAGAGAAAAATACATCAGTACTATTATTTGTTTCTACTGCTTTACCACCGCCTCCTCCGTTAGCTGTTAATACAATATCTGAACCACCAATTACTGGGATAGTAACAGTACTAGCATTGCCATTTCCACCTGAAGCAGCCTTAGTACCAGTAGAGCTTGCTGAGGCTGTACTACCTCCCGCCCCAACCGTTAGGTCTATTTGAGTTCCAGTTGTCACATCCATTATTATTCGTGAGTAACCTCCACCAGAACCTCCAGAAGCAATAGCTCGTTGATTAATTGTATCATCTTCTGCAGCAGCTCCACCACCACCGCCACCGCCTGCACATTGCACCATAATCTTTAAATTTGATGGAGCTGTCCAAGTAAAGTCACCAGGATAAATATACTCCTTTGAACAACTAATTCCAGTAGTTGAAGCGTTTTCATTTAAGTTATTTAATTCTATAAGTGCATCACCCACCCCAATTCTAAAATTACCTTCAGTAGTGGTAGGACTTGTTACTAAATTCTCTACTGTTGTTAATGTTTTATTATTAATAGTCATATTAATATCCTCTTGCTACACCATACACTAATCCATTTCCTACTACTCTTGTAATATTAGCACTAGTGAAGCTTGCATATGGGGTTGTTCCTGTTGTTCCTGTTAATTGAATGTTATCTATTACTTCAAAGATTTGTGTAAAGGTGTAATCTACACCTGGTGCAGCACTTGCAGTAACTGTAAAAAATTCTTCAATGTTTATTGCAAATGATTCCATAGTTATAGAAGTTAACTCAGGTATATTGGTGTTATCTGCAGTTACTTGAACCTCTATTTTAATACGACCTGGATCATTAAACTCAACAGCTGGATTAACTTCTGTTAATACTTCAACCATGTTAAGATACATATAACTTCCAGATATACCAAAAGCTACTGTGCGATCATTATTATTATTACCTGCTCTATAAAAATCATTTGAATTATTGTTAGTATAGAAAGAAGTATTTTGAGCAGCATTTATATCTTCTATTGTAAAAAACTTTACATTTTTGTTATCAATGCTATAATGATTACCAGTAGATACTACAACAGGATAATAAAATCTTTTAGTTCTAAATTCATCATCAGGAGTATAAATGGATAGATTATCTATATCTGCAGAAAATCTGTATTTTAATACATCAGTATTATTTCCACCTAAGACTCTAGTTCCATTAGCAGAGGCTCCTGGACTTAAAGCAACTCCTGCTAAGTCATCAATATAATCATCAATTATTGTTCTATGGTTTCTTGTTGCTACCTGAGAACCGTCAATTGTTAATATGTTACTTGAATTAAGTACTAATTGAGTTGTATTAATTTTGTCAGCACTAATAGTTCCTGTTTCTATATTACCACCATCTATAGTAGTAATAGGAGATCCGTCTACGTTAAAATCACCGCCACTAAAAGTTACTACTCCTGAAAAATTAATAGTTTTAACAGGAGTAGTTCCTGTAACAGTAGTTGTTGTAAAAGGAGCTGATGTATCTGAAAAAGATAACTTAGATAGATATATAGAATCAGTAGAATTTGCTGTAACAGTAGGTATATCTTCAGTCCAACCTGAAGTTATAGAACTTAATGCTCCTGTTGACCATGTAATAGTTGCAGAGGGTGCAGGTGGAGTTGCGGACAATGCTGCATTTGTATATAAAACAATTTCAGCAAACCTAGGTGCATCTGTACCAGTTGTACCGTCTTCTCCTTTCAACCTAGCCCAACTATAATCTGCATTATTAGTAGAAGGAGTTGGAGATGCAGGTGGGGTATATAGAGTAACACTTACTCCTATATATAATGCACCTGTATAGTAAGTAGTAGAAAAGGTAGGCCCTGATCCATCCGCAGTATCTGCATAAGCAAAATATGTTTGAGAAGTTTGACCTATAGCAGAGGGAGTCCAAGCATTACCTGTAAAAACCCAGATAGAGGAATCAGAAGTGGCGTAAACAATATCTCCTTGATTACCAGGATCATTATAATTAGGTGGGTTACTCTGTACTTCAACTTCATTAGAGTTAGTTAGCTCTCTAACAATAGCAATTAAAGTATCTCTAATTGCTTTATCTCTAATGCTTGATGGTATGAATACGTTAGACATTATTTACTCCCCTGCTAATGCAGTATCATCGTGTACCTGAAGGTATTACCTCTAAGTCCATTCCTGTTAACTCAGGATTAACAGAACCTGACATGGCTACTTCTAAATTAAAGTATCTTCCAGTTAATCTATAATCCCTTTTATATCCTGACCCTATTGAAGGATCAAAAGTTCTTTTAAAACTATTATCTCTGTTTGCAAATGTTAAATTAAATTGAGCATCAACAGTGTTAGTGTCATTTAAACTACTAGAAGTAATAGCAGTAGTATTGAATATATTAGTGCTCATTGGATATACTGCAGTTATTCTTTTAGTAATATTAGGATTACCTAAATCTTGTTTTAAAAATCTAGCGTATCCATCTGCAATTAAATTACTACTTAATAAAAATATACCACCTGTACCAAAACCGTAAATATATATTTCACCATTAATCTCACCTTCAGTTATACCTTTAAGATTATTAATAGTTCTTTTATACCAAGTATTTGTGGAGTAATTGTATACATAAGCAAAATTACAACCTGTACCTGTACGGCTTGTACCGTCATGTTCTTTTAGTGCACTATAACAAACCCATACTTCTTTATCTCTAGTATTTCTGAAAGTAAAAGTCCTATCTCTGTGTGCAGGGTTTACTGTATTATAAATATCTTTTTGTATTCTACCTTGAGATATATCTTCTTTGTTAGGTCCACCATCATGTATGTATATACCGTAATTACCTAACACAAAGTGTCTACCCCCACCTATGTCTTCAAAACAACCAGGACTATATAAACCATCATCATCAAATAACATTTCACTAGTTAAATATAAAGGTGCACCAGTATCTTGATATCTGTATACAGAGTCATCTTTATAAACAATAAGATAAGGCCCTAATTGAGCTGCATCTAATAGTTCGCCTACTGTTTCCGTAAGTATATCATCTCCTGCACTGTTAGTAGAAGAATACTGCCAATTAACTCCATCTAAAGTATTAATATCTGTAATAGGTGTAGACCAAGCTAAAGATGCGTTACCTAGATTTTCATTATTTAAATACTCTCCACTTAAATTTAGTGCTATTAATCTATTATTATATTGAGTCATGCTTTGAGCAGTAACTCTGTCTGCAATAGCAGCTTGTGTTGCTTCATCAGTGCCTGAAAACCAATTAACTAAAAATTGAGCAATGTAAGTAGGTGCTGCTTCTGTACCAGTGTTTCTTATTAATATAGGTTGATTTATACCATCATTACTAATAAGAAGCCCGTTGAAAGCAAAAAGATCTAAACCAAATCTAGCGTTTTCATCCAGGTTAGTTGTAGAAGTAGCACCTGATAAAGAACCTAAAGCTGCAGTAACATCTTGTGCTACTTGAAATTTTACTGTTCCAGAGTCATCCCATAAATATGCTAAGTTAAATTGACTAGAACCTACTGGAGTCCATTGAGTAACTGCTAATACATCACGAGCAGAAGTTCCTGTAGTATTAGGGTCAAACGTTGTAGAAAAAGCTGGAACTCCCTGAAGAGAACCATCAAAAGCTCTTAGATTAAGACCTTCTGAAAAGTTTTCAGGAGATAATGCCTGTGGTGGCGTATCTGTATTCAAGCCCTGTATACCTAAATTTTGTAATGGTATTGTTGGCATTTATTATTCCTCTAAATTAATTCCTATCTGTTTGAATTTCCTACGAGCACAACGTAATCTGAAGGCTCGTAGTCTAGCGTTTACTCTTCTTTTTCTTTTCCAAGGGCGAGGTCTAATATCGTCATTACTGCCATCAGCGAGTAATTTTCCATTAGATTTCACAACCCCCTGCAGTGCATGCAAGCGTTTGCGCCCCTTCAGTATTGTCTTCCTGCTCATATACCGAGAGTTCATTCCAGTTAATTGACGATGGAAATTGTGAGAGTGATTCATTATATTCTTTTTCCGAGACAGGTTGGTACGGAGCTTGCTGATACGAGTGCTCAGTATAAGGTAAGAACGACACACCTGTTATTTGATCAAAGTTCTTATATACCCAAGCACCAACCTCTAACCACTCAGTGTCCTTAACATATACCGTAATAGACACAGAATGCTCTGCCCAGTTTTGTTTTAACTTCAACCATAATTTTAATTGCTCGATAGCACTCAATTCATTAGCCATCACAGAACCTTTAGGGCTTTCGATAGGAAAAGAAAACACAGTAGTACTGTCTGGCTTCATTGCACAGGGTTCACTCGGTACACCTGCCTGCTTCATAAAATCAGTCAAAGGGTCCTTGTTATCACCTCTAACAGTACGGATATAGTGTGGTGCAAAACGACCGTGTATACCTGATGAACTGTTTACAAGTTGACTAACAGTACCCGAAGGCTTAATTGTAGTTATAGAAGTAGATGCAGGTATCTTAAGCTTTGATGCCCACTCAATGTTTACTTTAATAGAGTAATCACGGAGAGCCTGAATATCTTCTTCTGTAGCATTAAACAATACTGGACAATCACATACACCAGTTAAAGATACACCTAGTAGACGTTCTTCTTCAGTGTTAGTGTTCCATATCTTTCGTAAGTAAGGGAAGTTAGTTAATGTAGATTGTAGTGTACCTAAAATCGTTGCACACTCTACTTTTTCTTTAATTGTTTTAAGAGTATCTTCACTACGAAGTACTACTTCTGTTAAGTTACAGAACTGATTAGAGCGAAGAGCTATCTCTGCGCAAGGGTTAGTCCCATGAATTTTATCAGAATCTCTCCGAGCAGGTGCTGTTGCTTGTGCACCATAACGAGAATATATTCCTCGTTCACCTGAGTTAGATTCAATAAGAGCAGTCCACTCTTTCATAAATGTTAAACCATCTGGTTTTTGTAAGTATACTGCTGAGTTATTAGCTAATGCTCGTTGAGCATTGTTTTCCCACCATGCACCTGACTTAGCGCCCTGCATAGTGTGGTCACCGAGATCACTTAAGGATATCATAGCTGATCTACGTACACCACCTACTACTACAATCTCACCTATCTTACACATAAGATCGTGACACTCTAGAGGAGTTAGTTTACGTCCACCTGCTTTCTTAAATACTGCGGTTGTAAAATCTATAAGTTCTTTTAACGGCTCTGGACCTGAAGCTCTTCCACCCATTGTCTTTAGTTTAGAACCTGCAGGGCGTACTTCAGAGTAATCAAAGTAATGTACTCTACCTAAGTATAAGTCTGCTATATGCTTACGTAAAGCTTTAGCCCAACCTTCTTTAGAATCTTCTACTCTGATTAATCTCTCTGATACTTCAAAGTGATCGTTAATGTATGGTAGTTTATTTACATCAATAGCTTCCACCGAGAAACCTACACCAGTACCACACATAAGTATGTACATTGCTTCATCAAATGCACGAGGTGTATCTATCTTAAGGTAAGAGCAGTTATAACCTGTAATGTTGTTACGCTTTAAAGCAGGACCACTGGCCCACATAGCTCTCATAGAAGGCATAACGCTTAAGCTTGAAATATATTTAAATAATCTATTGTATGTCTTATCGTCAATCATTTCTTTCCATGTTGACATATAGCGAGTTACTGTTTCTTCCCAGTTTTCTCTTCTGTTCTCTGTATCTAGCCATCTAGAATAACGAGAAAGGTGTATAAATGTTTGGTAGTCTGTTATCATCTGTGTTCTCCTTAGATAATATAAATTACACCTGTGTTACCTTAAGTGTAATTTAATTTAATAATATTTTAAGGGAGGGGATACCTCATCCTTTTAATAGGGGACTATGCTGTTAAAGTTTTAACTTCTTATACCTTCCGGCCAATGTTCTTCTAACCAATAATCGTGACAGTTTCCTAGTACACGTTGAGGTGCAACTAACTTAATGAATGTAACAAGACTACGTTCAGCAGCTTCTCTTATTTCTGTGAGTGTTGCCATACTTATGCAGTAGCTTCGTCTAAGATATACGTAGCATCTTTGTAAAAGCATCTCTACCTACCTTGAGTTGATCTAAGTTAAACTCTGCTGATCCAATCTTTTGTTGCAAAGAGTTAATATGATTAATCATAACCTTTTGCGAATCAGTGAGTTGGTCTTCAGTGTAATCTTTGTCATCAATCGTAATAACCTTTTTATCTTCAGCCATTTTGATCTCCTATAGTTTAAGTGGTTTTAAAATTACCAAGGCATTCCAGTAGTGGACGTTGGGTTTGCAAGTTCAGATATCTTAGCATTGTTTGCTGCTTCTGTATCAGCTTGCACAACTTGTTCGTGTACCCAAGCTAATACGTTTGCTTCTGTTAGATCAGCATAAGGGATGTAATCATCGTCTGATGGTACACCTGTATGGGATGTAGTTCCATATGCTGATGCAGTGTTAGTTCCATCTGTGCTTTCGCAACGCCAGTGAGCTATTGTTACTGAGTCATCAGATGTGTTTCGTTCTAGGTTTACGATAGACCATGTGTGTGTGTTTGACATAATGTTATCCTTATATTGTAGGCCAATGTTCTTCTAACCAATAATCGTGAAGTATAGGGGACATAGCTTCTAGTATATTAGAAGCATCACGTATTTCTTTTATTTTAGTCCAGATAGCTTGATTAGCATTGTACTCAGTGAGTTCTTCTGCTGTCCAATTGTCTGAACCCTTTTGTATTAGTTCCATTGACCTGTTGGTTATGTTACGTTGTTTCCACTCAGGACAGTAGTTAAGTATTAATTGTTGTGCATGGTTTCTTACATCGGCTTCGTTACCCACCATATCTTGTACATACCAATCCTCACCATTCCAGAATACTTGTTGGTCATTTGTATGTGAAGGCATGTCAGATACAGCAGTGTAACCAGCATCAGCTATCTCAGCATCTGTGAATGTTGTGTTGTCAGTACGAGTAGTGCCGTCTGATAAGACTATCCTGTGTGGTAAAGGCTTAGGATAGGTTTTATTAATTGTGTATTGCGTCATTGCTTTATCCTATATTGAAGTTAACTGTGTTGTGCTAGGTGTAAAGTTTGAAGTGTAGGGTACAGTGTTTCTAACTATAAATTCTTGGACGTAACCTTTTACAGAATCCTCTTGATTATTTGCTGTTTTAAGTAAATGTAAATCTACTGTTGGAGCAAAGTTATTTATGTAAGCACCAGATGTTGAAGTTACTACACCATTTATGCCAAGATAAGAGTCACCACTTGGCTGAAACGCCCAATAAATATGATTCCAAGCATTAGCAGTTAAAGTTTTTAAACCAAGACCTCTCCTAGCTGACGAACTTCCAGTATATTCATAGAATATGTAACTCGTTGAAGTAGCACCGTCTGCTTCGAATTCAATGCCTGTCCCTGATACATGATAACCACCCCAAGATAGAAGTCTTGCATAATTACCACTTGATGCGTTAGAATTATAAAACCAAAACTCTAAGCTAAGAGGTGAGGCACTCCCTACTTCTAGTCCTGTAGATATTGTGCTGTCTAGTTTCCAACCATCTGCCGCCTGCCCTGCTGGTCCATAGCCACTTGTACTTGTTCCTGACATATTGGTTTGACCTGTAGATATTACAGCATTTCCTTGAGCAGACCACGCATTAGAAACAAACCCTGTACCTTTAACATAGGCTCTAGCAGTTGTGTTGTTGTTTGTATCATCAAAAGGAGAGTATAATAATACATTTGACGAGATATTATAAAACTTAGGCCAAATACCACTAGTTTCTGCTTCGTATTGCTCTTGTAAACTCCAGACACCAGAAGCTGAACTAGTTGTCGGAGTGTTTATTGTTTTAGTTATTAGGCCACCATTTTTCATTTTGTAACCCTCCTAAAATGTACTTGTATCAACGTAGGTTGTAATTTCTCGATACCTAGTTATTGTACCAGTAAAGGTTGATCTACTTTGACCAGCATGAACAGTACCTGTAGCACCTCCAACTTGTGCCGCATTATTACCTGCCCAATCTCCATCCCCATTATAATCTACAGAAACTATCTGATTAATTCCGTTAGTGCTATCGTTCCACCAACATTGAATATGGTTTTGATAATCTATGGTAACGATAAGCTGGCCAGCTACACCAGCATAAGCAGACATATCTGTTGTTGTTGTAGATGTTTGATTAGATGCACCTAATACTGCACCAGAAGTAGCCAACCTAAGATTGCCTCCTGAAACCATACCTACATATGTTCCGTCAGCATTACCTCCTTGGTCTAATATACATCCAGTGTCTGTTGTACTGAAGGTCATATCAAATATCCAAGTTACATCAACTTTACCAGCTCCACCAGAGCCTGATGCAAAAGTAGCTGATGGAAATGATGTTAATTCTCTTAGGTATGTAGTGCCATAAGTGGCATCTATATCTAAAGATAAATCAGCTAATTCTGCATTAAGGTAATCAGCATCCATACTCCAAACGCCAGTGTTCTTTTTGTTTTGACTCCCAGATGTATAGCTATCAGTAGCCGCATAGTCTGCTACACGACCTATAAAGCCTCCATTGTCATGCACACTATTTTTCATGTCTTACTCCGATATAATTTCATAACTACAGATAACCTGTAAGTCTCCATCTACACTTGCTGTTGCTCTAAGTGCATCGCCTTCTTCTAAGTATATTGCACTGTCTTTGCTTATAGCTACGAGAGTAGCATCTGCTGGAACTGTTACTGTGCTTACTATCTTGTAAGCTGTACTCGATCTAAACAAATCAAGAGTGATATCAGCATCGTTCGTGCCATCAATGTTAGCTATGATAACTGAGTTTATCTTTAGTAATTTACCTGTTGCCGCAGTCGTTATTGCTGTGGCTGTTGTTGTTGCCGCAAGCACATCTGTCTTGCCAGTTATAGTTGCAACACTAACTACATTTGGTGCAGTCATTTTATTCTCCTGTTATTATCCAAATACCATTGCCATAGCAATTGCTTTACCTGTTGTTATTCCACCGCCGCCACCTCCAGAAGCATCAGCCCATTCAGTTGCTGTAGCTCCAGAGTTAACTGTGAGAACTTGACCTGCTGTTCCTAAAGAAGCTGGGATGTTTGTAGCTATATCTCGACCATCAACTGTGCCTGTTACAAATACATTTCCAGCTACCGAAATTCCAGTTGAACTAGTTTGAAATCTCAAAGTATTATCGTGATAAAGATCTACACCACTATTTAAATTAAATGTTGCATAAGTTTCACTTGCGTTTGAGTTAACTATACGAACTGCATTTGAGCCAGCTATAAATAAATCACCTTCGCCAGCATCTTGAACAAAGGAATTACCTAACGAATGAAATATTTGTAAGTCATTACTGTCGCCAAAATTAGCTTTGATACCGTCATCAAAGTCTAAATCTCCTGTCATTGTACCGCCAGCTTTAGGTAAAGCGGCATTAGCTGTTGTAGTTGTTGACGTTAATACACTATCTCTAGCAGATATATCTACGCCATCTACCACACCAGATACTGCTATATTACCAGTTACGTCTAGTTTTTCAGTAGGGTTAGAGTTACCAATACCAACGTTGCCTGACGAGTCTATACGCATACTTTCTGTGCCACCTGTACCAAGATACAAATCACCGTCAACAGTCCCAATACTACCTATAGTTGTGCTATCTTTTTGTATTTTAACTACATCGCCGTCGTTTGTCAGGCGGTTAAATACAGCTACGTTATTACTGTCTCTTGTGCCCGTTACTCGACCATCTGCTTCTAACGTACTACCGACAGTGCTGATACTTGTAGTAGTCTTACTCACCAACAAGTTACCGTCCTTGTCGATGCGCATGGTTTCTGTGGCAGTAACATTAGAGTTTGTATTAACAACACCAAAGGCTATACTACCTGTAAAGTCACCATTACCAATATAATCAATATAAGCTGAATCACCTGCCCGTGCGGGGTTGCCAAAGCCAATCCTAGTAGTGTCGCTATATCCTGCCGCCCTTAGAAATAAGTCACCATCCTGAATTTGCAACTTTGCACTAGGAGAAACTGTCCCAATTCCAACTTTGCCTGATGAGTCTATACGCATAGCTTCTGAGGGGCTTGTTCCACTAGATGTATAAAACTGAATAGCTGAAGCAGAGTTACCACGAGAAGAAATGTCTAAATTACCACTGCTATCCGCAAATATTTGTGCGGCAGATATTGCTGTGGGCGCATTTGTAAACGAATAGCCCAGTTTTAATCTTTCAACACCACTAGAATTAATGTTAAAATGGCCCTCTGTGACATTGCCTCCAGTATCAAGTGTTAATTTACTATTAGGCGAACTCGTCCCAATGCCTACCGATCCCGATGAGTCGATGCGCATAATCTCAGAGCCATCGTGTGCAACCTTCATCGGCACTACTGTAGTTGGGCCAGCAGTCGTTTCAATCCATGCGCCATAAGCCTCTGACCCATACACAGTAGCATTCAAGGCATGAAGTGCTGTGGTCTGCGCAGTCATACTTGTACCAGTTGTCGTGGTAGTAGCGTAGACACCTGCCACAGGCCCTGACCCCAGAGTACGATTAGACCTGTGATTGGTGGCGGCCGAGTTTACTGTGGCGTTACCATAAACAGCGATGGAGTCTCTGGTGCTGGCCCCTTGCACTGTTTCTGAGAAAACACCGTAGCTGCGGCCAGATGCAGCGTAACCCTTAAAGTAACCCCCGTACGCCGCCGTAGCATTGTTGTTGCTTCTAATATCTGAGTACAGTCCGTAAAAGGGTCCTGTCTGTCCTTGTGAGAGACCACCAGAGGAGTTCAGGTATAACAGCCTGTCGTTAACTGACCCGTTGTCGGCTATCTCAGTCCGTCCCGTAGGCGAACTCGTCCCAATGCCTACGTTTCCTGAAGTCTTGTCAATAACAAAATAAGTGTCTCCACTATCTTCTGTAATTTCAAAATTACCGTTTGAAGCCGACCTTCCTAAATCCCAATATGTAGTCGAACCTGTTGATAATCTCAATTGCTTTCCGTTTCCACCAGAAGAACCACGAATTTCAAGGTGTGAGGTAGGTGAACTCGTCCCAATTCCAACATTGCCATCAGCAGTAATAGTTAATCTTTCATTACCTTCTTGTTTATGCCCAGGTTGTCTTGTATGGAATCTAATACCACCACTAGCATTATCATAAGAAGAAACAATATGAAGGTCACCAACAGTATTATCATACCAAATCTGAGCTCCTTCACTGGTAGTGTTATCACCCTGACCTGTAAATGAAATAACAGGGTCCATGCTAGCATCTGATGGAAATAATCTTAATTCGGCATCTTCGCCAGAACCAGCTTTAACATGCAGTTTAGCTGATGGACTCGTCGTACCAATACCAACGTTACCTGCATCTTTTACCGTAAGTTGAGGTGAGCCGCCCGAATTAGTTATCTTTAAGTCACCATTGTCGAGCCTTATGTCTTTTTGGCTTACACTATCTTTCAATACAAGTGCTGTGGCATTAGAGCCGTATAGGGTTAGCACCCCAGAATGACCACCTATAGATACAGGAGAAGCTGTCCCAATACCAAGCGATTCAGCGGAACTGTCCCAGAAGAACTTAGCAGTTGTGCCTGTGTCCTCGTAGAAGCTGATGTCGCCGTTGTTGGCTATAAGCATACGGTTAGTGCTTGAGTCTGTGGTTTTGAAAGAATGCTGACCACTTGTGCCTTTAGAACGGTACTGAATTTCACCGTCACTCATTGTTAAGAACGCAGTTCCATTATTCAAAACGCTAAAGCTATTTGCTTTTGATGGGCTGTAAACTCGTAATGTACCTTGCCCCGTTCCTCCTCCAACATCAAAATCAGTATTACCTGTGCTATCCAGAATGGCAGCATCTCCATCCACAGTCAGCCCATCAGCCGTCACAGTGCCAGTTACGTCTATGCCTGTGGAGGTTGTGGCGAGTTTTGGGTCGCCGTTATAGTAAACTGTAAGTGCGCCACCAGATACTGCCTGTAAATAGTTATCGGATATAGTTGCGTCTGTTAGCTGTAAGTTTGTACCGGCAATATAAAGATTACCCGAACCTGTGTCTTGGATACGGCTGGCCGAGCCAGTGTGGTAAATCTGCAAATCAGACCCAGCACCAAAGATGGCTTTGTCGTTATCACCGAAGTTAACATTACCAGTTACGTTTACGCCTGTTGATGTTGTGGCAATTTTAGTGTTACCTTGGTAAGCTAGCGAGACTCCTGCGTTGTTTGTAAACTGAGCCATAGTATGACCATTGGTATTATCATAAATATCAACCGCTGTACCATTGGTGCTTAGTATAAGTTTTCCTTGACCATTATCTGTGATATAAGAGTTGGAAGCGTTGTGGAAAATCTCTAAGTCAGACCCAGCACCAAAGATGGCTTTACCATTATCTGCGAATGTAGCGTTACCTGTTACGTCAACGCCTGTTGATGTTGTGGCCAGTTTTTCTGAGCCGTTGTGAAACAGTCGTACAGAGCCTGCTGCTGTGGCTCTTAGTGCAGCAGTTGAGCTACCCAAAACCTGAAATTCATCACCATCAGTCATGTTAACTAATAGATCACCAGATGTTACTAATCTATTGTTACCATCGTGATAAATCTGCAAATCACTGCCAGCGCCGAATATAGCTTTGTCGTTGTCACCGAATGACAAGTTGCCTGTCATAGTACCGCCAGCTTTTGGTAACTTAGTAGCCAATGCTGTTGTGAGTGTAGTATTATAGTTAGCATCATCATTGATAGCCGCCGCTAACTCATTCAAGTCATTAAGTGTGCTTGGTGCGCCACCAATAAGCGTTGTGATCTTATCAACTACATAAGCTGTTGTAGCTATCTTGGTGCTATCATCACTTTCAGCCTGTGTTGTTGCTGTAGATAAACGAGCCGCTGGGATTGTTCCTGTAAGATTAGTTGCTGGAACATCAATGCCAAGACCTTCTATATCAGCTTTGGTTTGATCTGCCGTAGCGGCTGTCTCAATTCCATCTAATTTATTACCATCAGTTGCCACGTCTCTACCATCAAAAGTAGAGTTAGTTGTAACAGCACCAGTAAGGGCACCGCCAGCTTTAGGTAAAGCATTATCTGCTGTAGTACCTTGTGTTGACGTAGCATAAGCAGTTGCCGCAGTTGTTGCCACTGTGCCTAACCCAAGATTTGTTCGGGCCGTGCTTGCGTTTGCAAGGTCAGACAAGTTGTTAGATGCAATTAAGTCTCCTACACCTGCTGGACCTTGAATACCTTGAATACCTTGTATACCTTGATCACCTGTTAACCCTTTTGGAATACCAAATGAGAAAGCACCCGTTCCGTTTGTAGCAGTAACACTAGCGGTTGCAGAAGCACCTGGGTTTAAAGTACTTATTGAAACAGTAGCATCTGTAATTACATCAATAGCTTCTGCTGCAGCTTGTGCTGCTTCAGCGGCAACTTTTGCTGCAAGGGCACTTGAAGCTGAAGATTGGGCATTAGTTTCACTTGTAGAAGCAGAATTTGCACTGTTAGTAGCATTAGTTTCAGCTGTTTCAGCATTAGTCTCAGCTGTTTCAGCATTAGTTTCAGCTGTTTCAGCATTAGTTTCAGCTGTCTCTGCTGCAGCCTGTGCTGCTTCAGCGGCTAATTTAGAAGAAGTTGCTAATGCAGCCGCATCCGCCGCATTTGTAGCGTAAGCAGAAGTAACAGTTAAAGTTGCTACTGGTTGATCATCGAAGCTACCTCCATCATCGTTGTAATTAATATAATTAAAACTACTACCTTCGTCAATATAGTTAACTTCGTTTTCTAAAACTTTAAAGCCCATTTTATTCTCCTAAATTAAGTTTGTTCCTGAGAACGAGATAGCAACGTTACCACCTCTCGCTTTACGTGCATTTTCTTCTCTATTTAATGCTTCTATTTGTGAGCTAAATAATGTTTGATATTTTTCTATTTCTGTATTATCATTAAGATAAATAAATATTTGTTTAAGGGCGCCAAATAAAAGTATTCTTTCATTTTCATCTCTTAACCAATTAGCAGATAAAGCGCCTACCCAGTAGTTAGCGTCTTCGCCTACTCTTGTGTTAAAATAAGTTTCTGTATTGTTAGGAGAAGAAGCATTAGCATAAGTAGTAGCGGTACCACCAATATCTAATGTTCCTACACCTGAAACCCAATTGCCAAATGTAGCAGAATAAGTAGCGTTTAAACCAGGTAACCTTCTGTAGTAATGAATATCTATTTCATCACCTCTTTTAAATGTACCATGTAATTTATATTGATTACCAATTCGGGTATAAAAATAAAAGTCCTTAGTTTGAGTAAAACCATCATTAAAAGTTCTATTATCTACTTTTTCATTATAAACTATACCTATATTTTTAGTAGCAGTATCTGCATTTCTAATAAATATAACTTCTATCATATCACTGGGCGCAGTTATGGTTAATACATTACCTCCCCCTTGAAATGCACTAGGACCTACATCTGGTGTTCCTGTAGTGCCTGCCGCAGTGATCTCATCTTGAGTACCATCTACCACATAAGTTCTTGTAAATTCTAAAGGTGGCACACGTAAAGTTTTATAAGCTTCATCAGCGGCATACTCAAGGCACCGAGATACTACTGAGTTAGAAAGTACTGAAACATCTCGGTTAGCCCAGTCTCTAATTATTCCTGCGTTGTTTCCAGTGTAATCACCGGAGCCTACAAATTCTACGTATGTTGCCATAATAATCCTCTATGTCATAACTAGTAAATCTGGGTATTCTGTTCTTAACAGGTATACCAATTTCTTTTTCATAGCAGGGTTATGCATAAACTCTGGATCTAGTATATCTAAGTTATGCTTAGTATTTAATTCTAATACTATTACGTTTGGAATAGAACACATCTTTTGATAATGTGAATTTTTATTCCTACCTGCTTCTCTATCTCTTTTAACAGACTCAATAGTAGAGCTAATGTCCCCTTCAACTCTCCATTTAGCGCCTGAATTTCCGTCGGTAATAAGTTCTCCTGTGAGATCTCCTGCCGCAGAATTGTGTTTAAACTTTGCCATGCTGTGCCCTTTTTATTATAATGAATCTATGTAAGTACTAAATTCACCGTTGTTTGTTAGATTACCTATTTGAATTCTACTAACTGTAGTTGCAGTAGAACCTATAGCTACTATATTGTGTGTAGCTCCTGGTCTAGATAAATATACTTTAGTAATTTTACCTGTAGCCGGATTTACTTCTACGTGATTTTCACCACCTATTTTAAAGATTGCTTCCTGTGCTGCTCCTATCAATGTTTCACCACTGATAACTAAAGCATTGGAATTTGCTGTAACTTTAATTAACATTTATTACTCCTATTAGTAAAAGAGGACATCCTAAGATGCCCTCTCTTCTAAATTTATGCACCGATGTTAGCAATTACACCCCAAGCATTTGGATTAGAACACTCAAGAGTACATTCTTCAACGAACATACCTACTGTTGAGTCTCCGTTTTGACCTACGTCAACTTCCTGCATTGGACGAAGTGTAGCTATTTTAAACCACATTGGATCATATACTAATGCTAATGCATCTTGAATAGATACTGCATCTGCAGATGTACCGCCTGCACCTGTTGCTGTTGCAGCAAGGCCCATGATGTAGTTAGGTTCTACCATAACGTCACCAAAGTCTGACATGTAGATGTCTACTGCCTGACGTAATGAACCTGAATCGTCGATGTTACGACGTACGTTAGACCCAGTAGCATTTGCTTTTGCTGAGAATACACGACGGTTCTTTGGAGATAACATTACTTTAGTAGCTTTACCACCTTCTTCGTAGATTGTTTGCATAATCTCGTCGATATGTGACAACTCAAGTTCACCAACGTTTGAAGATGTTGATTCTGTTGAGAAGTTGTTTGTACCGATACCTGATTCTGCAGCTGTTACACCTGCATTTGAGATACGAGCAGCTGTGTTACCAGAGTCTGTTGATGCCACGTTTACAACGTTAGTTGCCCACGAGAAAACACCAGCCATAGAACCTGCAGCTGATGCAGAACCTGGAGTAGAAACGTTTAGTGAGTGAATTAAATCAGCTTCCACATCACGACGCATTTCTGTACCACGCTTTTTAAGCTGATATGCGTACTCATCTGCAACACCAGTTTGATCTACAGCACGTTTTGTACCTGATACTGAAACTGTTTTTGCGTTGATTTGTGTGTAGTTACCTAAACGTGCACGGTTACGCTGTGCATCTGTAAGTACTACACCGCCACCTGAACCGTGATCTCCACCTGTTGTTGTACGACCATCTGGAGTAACAGCATCAAAGTCAGCACCCTGTGCAACTCGTGAGTTACCTGGAGGTGTTAATTCGTCTGTTTGCCACTCGTGGTAGATACCAGTCGCTTTTGTTTTGCCGATTGAAGACATAAACGGTGTTTCATCTCGTGTAATCATTGAGATGAAATTCGCTAAATCCTCTTTCTCGGATACTGCTGCGCTTGATGCGCCTGAAGGGAAGCGGTTTCCTGTTGCGTTAGCCGCTTGTGTTGAAGCACCTGATGTGCCGTAACGTCCTGTTGCCATTTTACTTTACCTATATGTTATTAGCCGAATACTGGCTTTATCGTGTTGGCGCAAACCTTTTCAAAAACGCTATTTGATCTTCTTTAGAAGAATCATTTTTAAACGCCCTTGCTTTAGTCATTGCCTCCTTGTCTTGTTTTCGTTTCCTAGGTGTCTTAGCTTTAGTAGCAGGTATTTTCTTAGCAGGAATCTTAGCACGCTTTTTAGCACCACTCTTTATTCCTTGCTTAAGTCTACGAAACTCATCTACAAACTTAACTACACTAGGGTCTGATACTACGTTAAGCAAAGCTTCCGGTAGTCCTTCTTCTAATGCAAATTCCCTTATAGACTTTTGAATGTCGCTATTCCAATCAGGAATAACATCTGTTATAGTATCGTTAAAATGCTTAACAGATTCTTCAAATTGTTGTTGTTGTAGTTGCTGTTTTTGTTGTTCTACTTGAACCGCAAGATTTTCTCTTTTGTTTCTAGATTCCCAATAAGCAGCCTGCGCTTTAGTTTGTTCCTGAGTTAACTCACCAATTTCATAAGTATCCCCCTCTTTCTGAGCTTCTGAAAGCTTTTGAGAGATCTCGTGATACTTTTTCTGGTGTTTTGTTTCGTCATTATAAACTTCATTCGCAATAACACTTGCTAGTGTTTCTATTTCACCTAACTTTTGAGTACGCTCTTCTTCTAATGATTTACGAGCTTCCCCAATCTCACGACCTTGTTTACTAAGATGTTGCTTGGTTGCAGAACCAGCAATCCACTCTGATATAGGTAGAGTTACCTCTTCCCCATCAATTTTGTGAGTTACCATAATGTCTTCTAAGTCATCTAGTGCATAAGTATCAACTTCGGTAGCCTCAGCATCTCCGTCTTCCTTCTCACTATCTTCCTCTTCCTCATCATCTGGTTCAACATCATCTTCATATTCGGCAGATTCTACAGGTTGTTCAAGGTCTTCTTCTGTTCCTGTGTCTTCTGAGTCCTGTAGTTCAGGCTCGGGTAGAGCTTCTTCCTCTCTCGGAACTACGCCAGCTTCCTGGAGTATTTCAGATCGATTAAGAATGTCTGCGAGCATCTGATCTTCAGAACTGCTGTCAACAATGTTATCATCCGTTTGGGTAGAATTATTATTATCAGCCATCATTCTTTACCTCCTGTTTAGTATTATAAGGGTTGTGTTTTCCAAAGTTAGGATTCCCTCTTTTCTTTGCAGGAGCATTTTCTTTCTGCAGATTAATTAAAGCTTCTCTGTAATCAAATAAACCTTTAACTATGGTTGCATCGTTTCTAATACGACTAGCACCACTAATATCTGCTCTGTGTTGATTTAAGTAATAATCTATTGAGCTTTCAATATTACTTATTACTGTATCTATTGTTTCTTTTTTTGTATTAATCATTGCTGTCTTCCTCACCTAACTGTTCCATTATAGGAATGTTACGACCTTTAGTTTCTATACTAATTAACTTTTCTTTAACGCTACCTAGCGCCATAGAACAAGCGTATAAATGCTCTCGGGTTTTAGTTTCATGAGGTTCTGTTTTTAGCCACTCAACAAAGAAATCTACTAAGATATCTCCGTACGCTGAGTCAAAGAAGTTGTTCCGAGTGTCTGCTGAGAACTTTGCTTCCTGTAAAGCTATTTGTGATAATCTATCGGGATGCACCTTCTTGGTCATCCTCTTGTCACCTGCTTCTCTATATTTTTCCATAATTTACCTTATGTACACATCATCTCGAAAGGTAGAGGTGTAGTTAGGGAGGGGGCTATTGCCCGCCTCCGATTGCTTGTTTTAATAATTGCACTGCTTGTGCAGGGTCTATACCCATTTGTTTCACCATATCGTCTAGTGAACCGCCTTCTTTACCTGATGGTGCTGCTTCAATAGATTTAACTATATTAACGGCCTTCATCATTATCTCGTCCATATTCCCCGGAGTCGGGAGATTTTCTGGAGTAACTTCTGCTTTAATTGCGGCAGTTTTAAGGCGAGCCCATTCTTGATCATGACGATCAAGTGCAATAGCCGTTTGCCTAATGTTATCTTGAAGCGAATTATCTGCTTGCACCTTAGTATAAACTGAATTTGCTTCAGCTTGTTTAGCTTTAGATTCTTCAACACGAGCTGCGATCTCCTTCATTCTCTTTTTATCATCCTCTGCTATCTTCATAGCTTTCTTAGCTTCTTCTAAGAACTCTTCAGTGGTATGATCTTTAAGATATTGTTCTGGTTTAAGATCAAGACTATTAACCATATCAAAAGCTATATTAGCTACAGCATCTGGTTTAATCATAGCTCCTTGACCTGATTCTTTAAGCATCGGTATTAGTTGAGATGCTAATAACATTAACTTCTCTCTTTTGTTAGCATTAGAGTTTTCACCTAAGTCTACATCTACTTCTAGTTCTATACAAGTAGGTAATTCTTTTAAGTTAACATCTAACATAACACCACGTCTATCAGACATAATACTAACTTCATCCATGTTAGCTTTTATAGTCTTATACACGCCTTCACATAACCTTTTAAATCCACCTTCAGCAAACTTTCTGGCTATATGTTGTATACGTTTTTGGCTAGCAGTCATAACTTGACTTAGTTTAACTTCACTATTACCTGATACGTATAATTCGTCATTAAGGCCTTGTGCTGCTTTAGACATACCTGTGGCTTGTTCTTTGTGTACTTGTAAGTGTTGTAACAAAGGAACTGTACCTGCACTAATAGTGCTTGGCGGTAAGTCAGTAACTGCACCTGCAGGATTACCGTTAGTTGGGATAATCTGTTTAGGTCTCATATTTTGTAATGCAGAAAAATCTACAACATTTGGATCAGCTAACTTAGGTGAATAGTTACTTAAGTAAGTGTTTTCTACAAATCCACGTAATATAGCAGTAGAAGTAAGTGTAGTAGATCTTGTCATATCTGCTATAGATAATCCAAAGAATTCGTAAGGTATTTCAAAAGGACTTAGTGACGCTAGTGGAATATAGTTACAGTCTTCTTCATGTAATATGTTACTGCCTGCAACAATTATATGTTTAAGTTCTGCTATACCATCTCCATCACGGTCTACTTTAATCCAACACTCTGTTACAGCTACTTTCATATTAGCTTCTAACAATGAGTCATCGTCATTACCTGAACCCGACCAGTATGTTTGACCTGTTACACGTTTACGTACTGCTACGTCTTCAGAATAAGTAGAGTGATCTTCACTTGCACTAGGTAGTTCTGACCAATCAGATACTTCATCTGCAATATCAGGATACATTTTTCTTATATCTGAACGAGACATTTCTATTTGTACACCAACAAACTTAGCATCATCAATAGCACTTGCGTCTCTTGATATTAAAAAGTTTTCTGGTGGTACATTCTCTATTTTAACTCTAGACATATCATAGGTTCTTTTTAACCTAACATCTTCGTAAGCATTAGTAGCTGGGTTAAAGTTTAACTCTCCAACCACTTCTATTTCTTTATCAGATAGCTTAAGATCTAAAGCTTCTTCAGTAAGTGAATCGTACTCTTCAAAGTCAGCGTATTTGTCTTCTACAAAGTCCCAACGTATTACTGAGTTCTTCCATAGTAAAGCGGACTTTACCCAGGTGTTTAATAATTCCCAACCATTATTCTTTTTAAATATAGTATAATTAACTAGATCTGATGCATCATTAGCTGCTGCTATAGCGCTGGGTGATGCTGACCAAGATTTAAATTTAGCTATACGATTGTTGTTAAACATTAACTCTGATATTAAAGCTAAGTAAGCTTCTATAGTTTCTGTTGTGTCTGATGAAACTATCTTAGATACACCATTGGGTCTTAAATGACCTTCAGGTAAACCTGCATATTCATAAGTAGACTGTAATCTATCATTAGCTAATTCAGAAGAGTTTAAAAAGTCTCCAGCTGAATTAGATACACCTGTGTCCACCAGGTTTATTAATTGTTCGTCGGTTACTTTTTCAAGATAACCGGTCATATCATTGCCCATATAAGGCCTCCTATCAATCTAGCACCCATATGGGTATATTATAGTACGAGAGTTTTTGAACCAAAGGTACTCTCGCAAACCTAAAGGACAGCATGAGGTTCAACTGTATAGTCCGTCTTTTCCCTCTTTCCGCCAGTCTTCACGGTGGGCACGAACAAGCTCTGGCTCTTTATGTTCTTTAACGTTATCACGTCCATAAGTAGCTGAATTCTTAGATTTCTTAGTAGGGTCCCAAACTTTACCGTTTTTTTGTTTAACACCTTTTGAAGGTCTATAAATAGCCATTGTTATCCTCCTAAGTCTTTTTTAAGTTGTGCTAGTTCTTCTAGCTCTGCTACGCTTAAATCTTCAGTAGTTTTTTCTGTGGTAACAGATTCAACTCTTGTTTTCTTAGGTGCTTTATATTCACCTAATTCTTTAGCAATTTTAAATGCTTCTTCACGATCACCGTCTTCCATTGCTTCATGCATAAGCAATTTCATTACATCTAAAGGATCTTGAGCTACAGAATTAAGTGCTTCAAGTGTTTCAGCCATTTCAGCTGCTTTCTCTTTAATTCTAGCATCACGTTCTTTCTTTAACCTACGAGCTTCAGCAGAAGCTTTAACTCCTGCGGCTTGAAAGTTTTTTATTTTAGCTTGACCTTCTTCTGTATTAGGGTTAATCATGTGTTTAGCAAAATTAGATTGACGAGGATCCTTCATCATACGTGCTCGGATCTCTTCTATCTGTTTATTTGTTTTAGCCATTAAATCCAATCCTCATTATTATTGTAGACCAAATTCTTTTGTCTCCAATCTACTTTCTGATTTGATAATTTATCTATGTTAGTACGGTAAGCTTCCCAGGCAATAGCTAAGGCCATAACAGTATCGTCATGGTGTCCTTGTATTGCTTCTGTTTTACCGGAAGAAGTAGATATATAAGTTTTCATTTCAGCAAGTATTGTTTTAGAAGGAATCCAAATGTCTTCTTCTTCCACAGCATTTTTTAATTGGCCTATAACTCTAGGTTTACTGCCGTGTGTCATTCTAAATCCAGGTGTTTGACCTTCTTCTGAACTAAGCCTTGCAGCTTTGGTTTCATAATACATATTAACGTAACTCATTTGCTTAAGTCTTTGTAATGTAGCTACACCCATACTGTTAGACTCTACTGCTAACAAAGAGTTATTAAAGTATCTACCTAAATAAAACAAATGTTCACCATATAAAGTAGGATCTACAGTATTATCTCTGTACATAGCACAAATATGACCTTTGGTATTTAAAACTATAGCTGTACTATAATCTTGTTTAACACCAAGAGCTACATCTGCGCCTATTATATAATTGTCTTGCCAATCTGGTGGTATCCATATTTCTAAGTTACCACGAGGACTGTCATCAAAAGAACCTAACTCATCGTTATAAGCTCTTAAAGCGATAGGAGGGGTGGCAGTAAAAGAATTTATTTTCTCTGAATCAAATACAGATGCACCTGATACAAGAAAAGCTTCTTCCGAGTTAGCAGGATATTCTTGTCTAAACTTATCTACGCCGCCTTCTACAATCTTTAACCTTCTCCAATATATTTGTTCATCAGTTAAATCGTACTTTTCTTTATAATCTTTTTCTTCAAAGGTTAATTCAAACCCATCTGGAACTTCTCTTTTATATTCTGCAGTTTTAAACCACGGAATAAATATAGCTATATAATCTGATTCGCCTGCAGCTGCTGCCTGATACAAGCGATAGAATTCTCCAGAGGCACCATTAGCTGTTGACTCAATAATTACTTCTGTTCCATCTGATTGTGATATACCTTGGAATAGTCCTGCAAGTATCTTAGCATCATGTTGCCAGAAAGCAACCTCTGAACCATGTAATATAGTAGGTGTAGTACCTCTTCCAGCTTCCGGTGAACCTGCTGTATATAATCTATATGATCCAATTGCATCTGCATCCGGATAGGCTGGAGTTTGAATTGCAATTTCTTTTGCGTTCGTTTTTTCTAACTTAGGTTGTAACCCTTTTTCCATGTTCTTAATTAAGTTTTTACTCATAGTAAACAAGGAATCTGATGTAGCACTATCATGTGCCATAACAACAGAACGAGTATGTTGTTGAAAGTAAGTTTTCCAGAATACTCTTCCAGCACAAAAAGTAGATATACCTTGTTGCCTAGCTTTAAGTATTATAGCTCTAACCTTACCTGTTTCTTTTCTTTGTTTTTCTAAAGCTTCGTTAATAATGGTTTGTGCTTCATTAAATTTAAATGGCACAAAACCTTTAGTAGCATCTTTAGTAATAATTCTTATTTGTTCTTCAGAAAATTTTTCAAAGTCTTCTGAGTAGTCAGTTAAATTCTTTCTTCTCTTCAGCTCTCTAAGAGCTTCCAACTGCGCTCTTGCTTCTTTCTTTTTAATGCTGTCCATAATATTTCCTGATAGTGATAAACTATTTCTTTTTGCCTACACACTTACCGGCTCTTTTACAAGCCATTTTTGTTTTACAATTAGAACAATGTTTAAACGGTTTCTTTCTTTTAGCCATCATAGGGCTTTTCTTACTATATAACATTATTTCTTCCTTTTCTTTCCAGAGGGAGTAACAGACCACCTTATTGCCTTAGGTCCTGTTTTCTTTTTAGTATCAGACTTTTTTACTTTAGAAGCTACAGCCTTGGGTCTGCAGGCAGGATAACTTTTACGTTTATCTTTCTTACCTGATCGACCACAAGGTTTACCTGTTTTAACATCACGCCAGTCTTCTTTAAACCATTTCTTAAGAGATGCACCTTTAGCTGTCTTACGTACTGCCATATTATTTCCTCTTACTTTTACCGTAATTTTTTGCACCAACCTTACGGCATTTAGCCATATGTCCTGATCTGTATGCAGAGTTCTTAGGCATTGCTCGAGCTACTTTTTTATAACAAGCATCTTTCTTGGTTTTCTTAACTGCCATGATTATCTCCTTGATTTAGCTCCTGAACATTTCCATCTCTTTCTACTTAAGTTTAATGGACTGTTAGGGTTCTTAGCTGCTGCAGGTGAACGTTTCTTTTGTCCAAGAGATCTAGCGCAGTATGCATCACCTTTTTTACTACTAGGTTTAACTCTGGCTCCACCACCTTTGGCTTTACCAGCTTGTCCATAGCTAACTCTCTTTCCACTTGCAGTAACTTTTACTTTAGCTTTTCCTTTATTAGGTCTTGCTGCCATGTGTTACCTCCTAGTTTAATGGGTTATCAACTAAAGAATCATATGCTTTCCATATGTCATCTATTTCAGTTTGGTATTTGTCAAGCTTATCACCCAGACTATCAGTGATCCCAGTCGATCTCTCAACCTGACTACGTAAGTCAAGCAACTCTTTCTGTTGTTCCAAGATTGTTTGCATTTGTGTGCTAATCGTTGACAACCTCGTATTAAGTCCACGTACATCATTGTCTGCTACCGCCTGTTCTATTGTTTGAATGCGTGAACTTAGTTCTCCAGCCTTGCTGTCAAAAGACTTTGATTTAGAAACAACCGTCTCTATACCTGATTCCACCGCATAAAATCTTTGTAGTGTATCATATCCGTAATATATACCGCCACTAAGAGATCCTAGTATTGGCAGGGCAGCAGCTATGTACCACCCTTTAAATGTAAATCCACCTACTTTAACTTCTGTATCTTCTATCATATTGTTTCCTACATATTAGAATTAGCAGAACCATGTTGCAATATGTATGCACCAGCACCATAAACGTCGTCAGCATCTTTCATATCTTCTGTAAGATAACCGTTCCAACCTGTACCGTAACCTGAGTCACCCCAAGTAATAACAAACTCATCTACATTTTGTGTATAAGTTATTGCAGTGTATGTTCCTACCATTATATTGTTAGCACTTGCATAGTTATCAATACTTGCTGTAAGCTCTGTATTGTTAGCCGCTGACATAAAAGCACCTGCTTGTTGTGCGTAATCAGCTACTGCATCAAGTGCATTGTTATAATCTTCTACTTTAGATGCATCTAAGCTATATTCATCTGTAGCAATCATTTCTTGTAAAGCTACTTGTTCTGGTTTTGTATCTGCTTCTTCAGCAGTGTCAGCAACCGATGTAGCTGTCATCAACACAGAAGTTGCATCAACTAACACATCAACTGCAAGAGTTAAGTTGTTCATAGCTGCTGTATGTTCTTGAATAAATAACTGGTTTGCATTTTCTGCTGTAGCATAGTCATGGTTCATAACTTGACTTCTAGCATTCTCGTAAGCTACAAGCATCGCTTGAGTTACTTTAGCACCATCTAAAGCACCATCAACAATAACACCACCAACTTCCGCATAACCTACCGCACCAATGCCCAGGTTTAAAGATAGTTGTAATCTGTTATCTATAACGTTGATAGAGTTAATCAGTGACTGTATCTTCTGATCCCCCGTCTGAGTGTAATCCGGTGGTGGAAGTGATTCTGCGAGTACTCCTGAACCGTTCACTAAGAGAGCGAGTGTCCCCGCCGTTAGTAGCAACTTTTGTTTCATTGATTTCATCTGTTAGATCCTCTCCAATCCTTAGTAGGCTATCCCAAAAAGCCTTGTTATCTTCGTA
>Ga0206126_10001571_pt1 | contig 27113 bp, 26 predicted proteins | sample Helgoland_Spring_5_FD_148621 | JGI IMG/M metagenome (GOLD analysis project Ga0206126, IMG submission 148621) | Pelagic subsurface seawater microbial communities from Kabeltonne, Helgoland, North Sea - Helgoland_Spring_Bloom_20160412_1 | ecosystem: Environmental > Aquatic > Marine > Epipelagic ...
GACTTGACATGCCAAGTCGAGCCAGCTCGTGCTAGGCTGCTTGCCTGGCTTGAACCAACCGTCGTGTATCAGGCTAGTGCTTGAAATGACGATGGCCGGTAAAGACCATAGCGATGCCTGCTGCGTCAGCGGCGGCGATCACCTCCTCATCACGGATAGAGCCTCCAGGCTGGATACATGCCGTAGCGCCAGCTTCAATCGCAGCATTGAGTCCATCAGCAAATGGAAGCATCGCATCGGATGCCATGATGCTGCCCTTCAGAGACAAACCAGCTTCGTTTGCTTTCCACACAGCAATGCGGGAAGAATCAACACGGCTCATCTGCCCTGCACCAATACCAAGTGTACGATCCATGCCTGAATAAACAATGGCATTCGATTTAACGTGTTTGACCACTCTCCAACCAAAACGCATTGCTCTGATTTCATCCTGCGTTGGTGGACGTTTAGTGACAACTCGCTCTTCAATATTGTCGAGTCCAAGTGCCGTATGGTCACGACCCATCACCATCAAACCACCAGGAGCCGAGCGGATCACAGGATCTTTCCTTACCGCCTCCCATGCATCGCTATTAAGTTTGATGAGACGAAGATTCTTTTTCTTCTGGAGAATAGCACGAGCTTCAGGCTCAAAGTCAGGTGCGATGATCACGTCTGTGAAAATAGAGGAAATAATGCGAGCAAGCCCCTCCGTAAGGGGGCGGTTGACTACGATCACACCACCGAACGGCGCCTGTGTGTCTGTCTCATAGGCGAGCTGCCACGCCTTGCGCAAATCGTCATCATGCTGTCCAAGACCACATGGGTTGGTATGCTTTAAAATACCCACCGTTGGACGAACAAAGTCGGTGATCAGCTCGGATGCCGCCTCGATATCAATGACATTGGTGTAGCTGAGTTCCTTACCCTGGAGCTGAGTGAAAACGTCACTAAAGTTACCATAGAGCGCTGTTGGCTGGTGAGGATTATCGCCATAGCGCAGTTCCTGATCAAGCGGCAAGCTGATGACGAATTGAGAACGCGTCCCCTCACCTGCTTGTGATAGGTAATTGGTAATAGCCGTGTCGTAGGTAGACGTGCGCAGAAACACTTTCAGCGCCAGCTCCTCACGCAGTTTATGAGAGGTGTCACCATCGTGCTCATCCATCTCAGCAAGCACCCGATCATAATCCTTGGGGTCTGTCACCACGGTGACTGACTTGTAGTTCTTCGCCGCACTGCGCAGCATGGAGGGGCCACCGATATCAATATTCTCAATGGCTTCCTCGAGGGTGACATCTTCCTTGGCTACGGTTTCTTCAAAGGGGTACAAATTGACAACGACCAGATCGATCGGCGGGATGTCATTATCAGTAGCCTGCTTGAGATGCTCTTTATCATCACGCTTGTGCAACAAACCGCCATGAACCTTCGGGTGCAGGGTCTTAACACGTCCCTCAAAAAGCTCAGGAGCACCGGTAAAATCCGATACATCAATTACAGTAAGCCCAGCTTCGCGTAATGCTTTTGATGTGCCACCCGTCGATAGCAGTTCGATTCCATGTTTATCGAGCCCTTTGGCGAAGTCGATCAGACCGGACTTATCAGAAACTGAGAGGAGAGCGCGTTGAATAGCCATAATGTAGTATTGGTAGTTTCCCTTGATTGCGGGATCACTGAACTACCCTCAGTGGCTATGGTGGGCAAGCCGAATGTGTCAGGATCAGTCATTTACGACCTCATCGGATATTTCCTCAAGCTCGGAATGCTCATCTTTCAACCATTTCCACAACACCCCATCAACTGGGCCCAATAGCCATGCCAACAGGAACAACACGCCTCCACAGACCACCACTGAGGCTGCCATGTTTGAATTGAACCAAACATGCAGATACAAGCCACCGAAAGCCGAAATAAGGGCATGCAGGGCAGCAAGTATCAACATCGGCTTGAGTCGATAGGTGCACAGGTAGGCCGCTGCACCAGGAAGAATGAGCAACGCAATCACCAAAATGGCCCCCACTGCCTGAAAGGCTGCAACGACGACAAAGGAGACGACAAACATCATACTATAATGAATCACCGCCGGCCGGTAACCATACGATGCCGCCAAATCAGTATCGAATGAGCTCAGTGTCATCACGCGACAAAACAAACCCAATAAAACCATGGTGAAAGCTGCGACCCCAGCCATGACTATCACTGGCGTCGGCACCTGCAGACCAAGGAACAATGATCGATCTTCCTCAAGCAGCAAGCCCAGTCGCCCATGCAACACACACTCAAGATCAAGATCCACATTTCTACCAAGCAGCATTTCCATCAATACAACACCGAGAGCAAAAAGAGCCGTAAACGAAATGCCCGTGGCGGCATCTTGCTTCACCCTGGTCCATTTATGTATCAACTCAATGAGAACTGTGGAGAATAAACCCGCCAGGCCAGCACCAACGATTAGCCACGGCGATGCCAAATCTCCGGTAATGTAAAAGGCAATCACAACGCCAGGGAATACACTGTGGCTGATCGCGTCACCTGTCAGCGCCATCCGGCGGAGAATCAAAAACGAGCCCATTTGTGAGCATGGCAGCGCTACAAAAAAAGCCATTAAAACCAACCACAATGCTCCAACGCCAAGCACATCCCATGGCAGGGTTATGTATTCGAGAAGCCTCATCAAATAGAAACGGGGGGTTGAGCAACCAAGTGGCTGGGCTGTGGGATAGGCTTTCCGTGAGGGTCAAGCTCCGGAAAATTAAGATGCTGTTCGAGCAGGCGAACAATACCTGGTTCAAGGATATGCTCTATTTTCTCAGCATCCTCGTGCACGTGATCCTCGGCGTAGTCCGCTTCGTTGGTGAGATACAATTCCCACAAGCGATGATTTCGAACAATTTCCATGGCTCGCTTCCACCCCAAACGGCTCAAGTGCAGAGACACTCCGTCCTCCGCCATTTCAATAAAGCCCCGGTTAAGTAGCGCCTTACAATCTTTAATCACATTCTCCTCGGTTTGCCCCCGCTTGCGCGCCAGCATCAGCACACTCACTTCTTCATGAGCAAACCCCTCACCCTCGTGAATTTGATATATGGCTTTGAGCATGTTCTCTCTACGGACACGCATGCGACGCCTGATGGTGCGCATCACCTTGGATAATACACCATGCCGAGGCGCCAGCAGATAAATGATGCCAAACAGAGCCGTTGCACACAGAGCAATCACCGGGCCCGTAGGCAAACCATTGACCTCGGCTGAAACCAATCCACCAGTGATGCCAGAAGCAACTCCAAACAACACAGATAATAACATCATGCGTTCAAATCGATCCGTCAGTAGGTAAGCCGCTGCAGCCGGAGTAATTAGCATAGCAGAAACCAAAACCACCCCAACAGCCTGCAAAGCAACCACAACCGAGAATGTCAACAGGAAGTAAAAAACACCATTCAATACCCGCACTGGGTAACCCAACCCTCGCGAAAAACCCTCGTCGAAACTCATCATCAACAAGGGGCGCCTGAGAAAAAACATGGTCACTACCAGCATCAATGTCGTCATGAGCATCATTCGCAAATCACTTGCATCGATTGAGCCAATATTACCGAAAAGGAAATTCATCACGCCCACCGTATCTTGCTGATTTCTCGACTGCCACATGATGCCAAAGGCAAAGAATGTCGCCAATACAATCCCCAGCGCGGCATCGGACTTTAAGCGTGTGCTGACCATCATTAGGCGCACCAGACCTGCACCTAATAAACCAGCGAGCGCAGCAAACAAAAAGATGACTCCCGGACTGCGTTCAGAGCTATAAATCAAACCTGCAACCACACCTGGCAATACCGCGTGTGAAACAGCATCCCCCATCAAAGCCACCCTTCGCAGGACAACAAAACATCCCAACAACCCACAACCAGCACCTAATAGTACGGCAGCCAGAATCGCCTTGCCACTACCACTGCCCGGAATGAGCAAATCGACAACTGAAGCTAACAATGACATCTCCCCAAACATCCTTAGCTTTAGAGCTTGGCCGCCTGATCTGCCACCTCACTGAGAATCGTCAGACGTCCGCCATAGGTTTTTTGGAGTAGCTCAGGAGTATAAACGTCCTCAACTTTGCCAAACGCTACAAGCCGCATGTTGAGCAACAACAAATGATCGAAATACTCCCCCGCTGACTGCAGATCATGATGAACCACCAATACGGTTTTCCCACGCTCACGCATTTCTCGCAACAAGGCCACAATCGCCGTCTCGGTTGCGGCATCCACACCGACAAATGGCTCATCCATCAGATAGAGATCACTATCTTGCGCCAGAGCTCGCGCGAGAAAAACCCGCTGCTGTTGGCCCCCACTCAAATTACCAATCTGCCTATTAGAGTATGGAAGCATACCTACTTTATCCAGGGCTTCAGATGCGCGTCGTTTTTCAGCTTTACCGGGTCTGCGTATCAAACCAAGCCCGCCGTATGTCCCCATCAGGGCCACATCCATCACCGTGACGGGAAAGTCCCAATCCACACTTTCTCGCTGTGGCACATAACCGACACGAGGTAGATTTTCGCGCATTGGCTTCCCAAATACCTTAACCCAACCTCCCGACGAAGGCACCACTCCCATCACCGATTTGATGAATGTCGATTTACCTGCCCCGTTGGGCCCAACGATGCCCACAAGGCTGCCTGATGGCACGGCAACATCAATCCCATATAATACAGGTCGCTTATGGTAGCTGACCGTAAGATCGTGCGTTTCTAGGGCGGTTTCGCAAGCAGGCTTCATGTATTTAAAATTTCACCGTAAATCCGGCAAATGTTGTTAAGTCTTCTGCAGCCTCGTTGATACCAAATACAGCACCAGCGTCCCACTGAAAATAATCCGCAAAGGCCCAAGTTAGACCTCCACTAGCATATGCTTCATAGGGGTGATCACCAGATATGCCGAGATACTCAATGTAAATGCCTAGATAATCAGAAACATCAAAACCCATAACTGCTGTGTGGAGAAAATCAAGATCATAACTTCCATCATCCCAGACGCGGGCAAATTCAGCCTGCAAGCCCAAACTAACTCCTTCATGCAAATCTAAGGCCCACGGTAAAATAACACCCCCCTCCCATTCGTCATTACTGACATCACTGCCACTCGGTATTTTTATATATGGAAAAACCGCAAATGCTGTACTCCCCCCATCATTTCCCCAGAGGTTGTATTTAAGGCGCAAAGTAACATCGCTAAAACCGTCGACCTCCTCGCTAACGCCACCCACTTTTGATCGCTCACGAACATGTGGAGCAAAAATCAATTGTAAATCCATCGAGTCATTCAAGCCATACTTAAGGTTGGTCTCTGCCCAAGACCATGATTCGAATTTATCACCCGCAACCTTGTTTCGGGAATAGCCTAAAAAACTCATTTCAAGCTGAAAATATCCAGCATCTACCGTGCGAGGGCTTTCTGTGGCATCGGGACGGTCAGCCTCCAAATCTCTGAGCATCGTATGCTCAAATTCCTCTCCCCTCAGTGTTTGATTGTGTTGGCCTGCGCTTAATGACCCTAATGGGATCAAACTTAGATATAGTATGATACTAATGATTGTTTTCATTGTAAAAAATTTGTCGCGTAGTTAATCTGGCTATCACTTTAGTCCATCGACTAGAGTGTTTACGTTATGTTTCATCATGCCGATGTAGGTGCCCTTATCATAACGTTCTCCATGCAATTGGACAACGTCGCCAGGCTCGCCCATTGCATCAGAGAAAAGTTCATGCTCACTGACTTGAACGCCCGCCTCTGCAGCCACAGCCTTAATTCCCTTGGCGTTAACACTCGACTCGGGGAAAATGGTTCTGAGTTTACGCTGCTTGATAAAAGCCACCAGTTCCGCTCGATCTTTCAAGCCCGACTCAGAATTCGTGGAAATTCCCTGCAGACCTTTCACCTGAATCTCATAAGCCCGCCCGAGGTAATGGAAAGCATCGTGACTGGTAACTAGCACGCGCTTTGAGCTGGGAACCTCTGCCATCCTCATTTTCACCCACTCATCTAGCGCAACAAGCTGCTTATAGTAGCCCTCGGCCCGAAGACGATAATCCCTAGCCCCGCTTGGATCCATCTTTGACAATCCATGCACAACCACCTCAAGACACTGGGCCCATAGCTTTGGGTCGCCCCAGACATGGGGATCAAAATAACCTTGGAACTCCTCCTCTGGTTGCAGCAAACTAGTCGTCGATATGCCATCCGTCACAGCAAACACAGCGCCATGTTTTTTTGCTCTTTTTTCCAAAATATCCTGCATCTTGCCCTCTAAGTGATGGCCGCTGTAAAAAATCAAATCGGCTTTTTGTAGTGCAGCAGTGTCTTTAAAAGTCACTTGATAACTATGCGGATCTACTCCAGGCCCCATCAATCCCTGTATAGATATACGATCCCCCCCCACAATTGCCACCATGTCGGTTACCATTGTTGTTGTGGTTACTACTCGAAGCCGTTCATCCTCGCCTAAATCTACCCCATCTAAGGCTTCATTTTTTTTCAGCATCCACAACAAGCAACTCAGCAAGACGCCCGCAACGACCACAACAACAAATATCTTCTTGAGCATAGTTCACACCTTAGCTTTGCGACAGTGTGGGTCAAGCTTGAATTAGCCACGGCTAATTTTCTTTTCCGCGGAAAAATAATTAAATCTATATAGTTACGATAATGTGTGTATTTTATCGCAAGATTTCCATCACATCAAACGTAAGCAAATCAACATGGATAAGAGCCTAGACAAGCAGACTGAAAAAAAAGCCCTTAAGAAAGACTCCACCACCAATGATGGCGGCCAAGACTCGGCTACATCAGATTCTTCTAGTTGTGGTAATTGTGAATGCTCGGCTCAGAGAAAGTTCTTTATTCCCGTCCTTGTTCTCAGCATCCTAGCTATCGCTCTAGTAGCCATTATGCCGACACTCGGCGAAATCGGCATGGCCAGCGAAAGCGCTACCACAACGATTGGCAAATGGATTGGCTTTCTGGGAGAATTCCACCCACTCTTTCTCCACTTACCCATTGGCGCTGTTATGCTGGTCTTGGTAATGGAAGTGTTACGCTTGTTTAGCTTCGGAAAATACAAACCTAACACGACCCTTGGCCTGTTTTTTGCAGCAGCCACAGGAGTCTTTGCCGTAGCTTTTGGATACTGTCTCTACCTGACCGGAGACTTTTCTGGTGAGCTAATCGAAGAGCACAAACGAGACGGCATTATCTTCACCATTCTTCTGATAGCCACCTTCCTCGTTAAATATTCATCCGACATTGGTTTCCTCGGTAAATTTGCAACTCCTTCATACATTCTAGGACTGTTCCTCACGACTGCCATGATGATGAGCGCAGGCCATCACGGTGGTGAAATCACCCACGGTGACCCACTCGATAAGGCGCCATGGAAAATCGATGAAGAGAAGGCCACAGCTCAAGTCATAGTAGATCCCATTCTCTACACAAACATAGTTCATCCTATTCTAGAGCAGAAATGCATCAGCTGCCACGGTGAGACCAAGCAAAAAAGTGGCTTACGTATGGATAGCTACGCTGCCCTCATTGATGGTGGTGAGGAGACCGACTGCCTAGTTCCAGGAGATACAAAGAACAGTGCAATGGTCACCTACATGCACTTGCCGATGGAAGATGACCTGCACATGCCTCCTGAAGGCAAAAAGCAGCTCACCCCAGAGGAAATTCAAATCATCGAGTGGTGGGTGAAGATTGGCGCCCCAGAGACAGATACGCTCAGTGCTGTGGAAGTTCCTGAAGACATCATCGTAGCCATCGATACTCTAAAAACACCGGAGCAAATCGCGCGTGAGAAAGCAGCAAAAGAAAAGGCTGAAAAAGAGCGTATCGCCACTATGAAAGCTAAGCGTGCTCGACTCGCCGCTTCCCTAAAGTCTGTCAATGCGAAGTATGCGGGCTCGCTCAACTACATTTCGAAAGATAGCACGGACCTCTCCTTCTCCGCAGTAAGCTACCGCAAAGAATTCAGTGATGAGAGCCTCAACATCCTCAAAGAGGCAGCCAATGACATTACTGAGCTTGACCTAAGTGCCACAGCCATCACCGATGACTCAGCATTTACCCTCGGTGAATTTGCTAACCTCACATCCTTGAAGCTCAATCAAACTAGCATTACTGACTCAGCCTTACCTGAACTTCAAAAGCTGAACCAACTTCAGGTATTGAACCTACACAGTACTGGGGTTACTGATGCTGGAATTAAAAATCTAGAGCCTATGAGCTCACTCAAAAAAGTGTATCTATGGAACACCAAGGTTACAGAAAATGCAGCCAAGTCTCTCGAAGAAACGCTCATAACCAAGCATCAGGAGGCTCAGCAAGGCCTCGAAGAGGAGTTGCAAGATAAGACGAGCCCTGAGGTTCTCTTGGGAAGTTCTGCCAAAAAGGCAGCCGAACCCAAACCTGCTACCAAACCTGCTGCCAAAAAATAAACAGCACAAGCTAGGCCATACTGCGTCCAGCCTCGTGGCGCTCCATCTTGTTTCAGACTGTCAACTCTCTGCCTCTAGCAAAGAGACATCATAGCCGTTGCGCCACTCCATTGGGCAAAAAACCTAGCCCGCCTGCTCTTTAGCTGTTTGGCACTTGATACACAGTGAAACTGACGGCTTCGCTTTCAAACGTTCAATATTGATCTCTTTTTTGCATTCATCACAAATGCCGTAAGTTCCATTATCGAGTTGTTCCAAAGCATATTCGATTTTTTCAAGCAGCTTGCTTTCAGAAAAACCAAGCTGATGCTCAACCATATTTTCGGCAATAATATCAGCCCTCTCGGTCTCATCCGCAATGGCTCCAGCTCCCGAGCCAGTTTTGACTCCATGCCGGCTGACATCGGCTAAGACATTTTTACGTTGCCCTACAAGAGCCTCCCTCAATTCTTGCTTTTCACTCTCAGTCATAATCAATCTACTTATATTGTTTTTTGTTAGAAAAAACGCTCACCAAAACCAGTAGCCCAGATTATATTATCTATCAACCATATACTAATAATTTTTGCTATATTTATTGCTATTCCTGTCTTTTACGATACTCAAACGCGTCACTTCATCACCAGATGATGTGACATCATCATGGAGGCCCGCCAATGACGGGCAGGAAATAGATGGGAAATCCAGTGACGTTTTTGTTTACAACGAGAACTATTCTGGAGCGGTTACGCCACTGTGAGTCACGACAATAAAAAGTCATGATCAGTCAGAATGCCAGCCATGAGGATTAGAGCGATCTCCTGCGTATAACAGGAACCACTCAATACCATGAACAATAAAACATTCGCGCTCCTTGAGGGTGCTAGCAAGTCGGGCCTATGTCACATCATAGGAGCTCTCGCCATCTCCGCGACACCGGTCTTTTCAGAGGAAAAGCAAAAGTCGCTGCCAGATACAACGATCATCGCCAACCGAACACCACTGCCACTTTCACAAGTTGGAAGTTCGGTTAGTATTCTCGATGTCGAAGAGTTAGAAAAACAAGGGATTGTTAAACTGGATGATGCTCTCAAGTTTGTTCCAGGTGTCACATCTGACTCCGTTGGCGGACAAAGAGGATCTACCTCTGATCTATACATAAGAGGATTACGCACGACTCACACCCATATTGTTGTCGATGGCATGCGCATCAGCGACACCAACAGCGGTTTGGTTCTCAGTAAACAGTTTCTTGGCTCAAGCAATCTGAGTGGCTTATCACGTGTCGAAATTCTTCGTGGGCCACAAGGGGCTCTCTATGGTGGAGATTCTATCGGAGGTGTGCTTGGCCTCTATTCTAAAAAGGGGGAAGGCGCTCACAGTGGAGGATTGCATATCGAAGCAGGATCTTTCAATTCACTGAACTCTACACTTCACGCTCAAGGTTCTGAGGGCGATTTGTCTTACTCGTTTGTCCTAGGCGACGAGCAGACAAACAATGACCTCCCTCACAATACATTCGAAATGTATTCCTATGCACTGCGTCTAGATTATAGAATCAGCAACCACTTCAACCTCGGCCTTACCCTTCGTGGTGCAGACTCTACTTACCAAGGTCCACAAGTAAGTTCATTTTTCTCAGGACCAGACGAGACCGATTTCAACTATACCCTTGGCACTATCTTTGCCCAGTATCAAGCGAATGACATCTGGAGTAGCAAGCTAACCCTTGGCATCTACGACCAAGAATCTGAGTTTATCAGTCGGGCACCCACGCCAGGTTTCCCTGGATTTTCGCTACCCACCAGCCCTCCTACCATTTCCTATGCAAACAACGAATCTCTTAAAAAATATGGCATCTACTGGGATAATACTGTTAGATGGAATGCGCAACACACCACAATCACTGGTCTCGTATATGAAAAGTCAGACTACCTCTTCACAGATAGCTTTGCCAGTAAGGATGATCGCGAGCGCAAACAACACGGTTTCTATGCGAATCACATATGGAATATAATTGACCAATGGAACGTCTCAGGGGGAATTCGACTAGAAGACTACAGCGATAACGGCAGCAACGGCTTCAATGATGACGTTTTTACCTGGCGCTTTGCCAGTGCCTACACCCTCAAGGAAACTGGCACGACAATCAGAGGCAGTCTCGGTCACGGATTTCGTATTCCAAGCTCAAACGAGCTGAATGGTAATCCAGCATTTAGCATCGCCCCTAACTCTGACCTCGACCCAGTTGAGTCATTGGGCTGGGACTTAGGCACAGAGCAAGTATTTTGTGATGGCCAATACAAACTGGCCGTGACCTACTTTTCTAACCGCTTAGAAAATGCGATTATCAGTACTGGCTCGCAGTATACTAATATTCCCGGAACTTCTGAGACCAGCGGCGTCGAAGTATCAGCCGAGGCTAATTTGCTAGACGACCGCCTCAACATAGCACTCACTTACACATGGCTCGACCGCTCGCTTGTTGACATCCCAGACAACACAGCAGGACTCCGCATCTATGGTGAAATCACCAAGCGACTCCATGCTGGACTTACCGCCTCATACCTCGACCAAAGAAGCTACGGAGGAAATAGCCTACCGTCCTATTATATCGTCAATCTCTACGGGGATTACAAAATCAACGACAACGTGTCCCTCGACCTACGCGTTGAGAACCTCCTCGATAAAAACTACGAATATTACAACGGCTTTGGCAGTGCCTACCCAGGGCGCGGAATTGGCATCTTCGGAGGAGTGACTATTGAATGGTAACCTCAACCTTACCGAATGAATGAGATAATACATTTCATTCTCATATAATCATGCATCTACGCCGTCCAGTCATCACCTATTGACTGGGCGGTTATCTCACGCATCATCAAGCCATGAGCCCAGCACGGAAAAAGCCCAGGAAAGCACCCAGAGTTATTCTTGTGACCATAGCTGTCCTGCTCAGCTTCATCGGCTGCTACTACGCCCGTTTATGGCTCCAACCCCAAGCCGCCAATCCAGAACAACCCACAAGCCCGTGTAAGGACTACCAGCGCATCGTCGCACTCTCTCCGAGCATTGTAGAAATTATTTACCTGCTTGGCCTAGATAACCAACTAGTAGGCGTTCCTCGTTATTCCAACTATCCGCCTGAGGCAAAAGAGAAACAGCGCATTGGCGGATATGTTGATCTTGATTATGAAAAACTCATCTCGCTCCGGCCTGACTGCGTCATCTTGCTCGAGGAACAAGCGGCTCTGAGTGTGAAATTAGAACAGCTTGGCATTCACACCATCGTTGTCAGTCATGACAATATCAAAGGCATTATCAAATCCGTTGACATCATTGGCAACGAGCTAGGCCAAGCAACCAGAGCTCTGAAAATTGTCTCTGGTATCAACACTGCAGTAATCAGGCAGACATCAAAGCATGAGAATATGCTTAACCAGCCCCGAGTGCTGATCAGCATTAGTCGAGATACCACCGCAGACTACCCTACACAGCTCATCATTGCCGGCAGCGCAGGATTTCACCGTGAACTCGTGCACATGGTTGGTGCACGCAATGCTTATCAAGGGCCTATTTCTTTCCCCATGCTATCGCGTGAAAAACTCATCCAATTAGATCCAGATATTATATTAGATCTTGTGAACACGGAAACATGGAACAAGCTTGGCACACAAAAGCTACTAGAGCAGTGGAACAGCTACAAAGAGCTAAAGGCAGTTAAACACCAGCGCGTAGTGATTATCCCTGGTGATCAGCACTTGATTCCAGGCCCACGTTTCCCTCAGACTCTCGAGCGCTTCGCACACGCAATTCACCACTAAGTCAAAATGAGCAGCCAACCCAGCAGGATCATTCATGCATCAGCTCTCAAGCTGAAGATAGATGGGTCTAAGATACTTAGGGGCGCTACACTGTCAGTCGATATGGGTGAACGACTTGCCATCGTCGGTGCCAATGGGGCAGGAAAAACAACTCTGATCCGATGCCTGCTCGACTTGACCGCCCCAGACAGTGGCAGCATCGAGCTCAACGGCCATCCCCTCTCCCAAACCAGTCGCACAGAACTAGCTCAGCAAATCGCCTATGTGCCCCAACAGCTTCCTGAACGCGTTTCATTCACCGCGAGCGAGTTTATCAACATGAGCCGTTATTCACACAGCTATGGCACAGGCATGAATCAACTCGATCATCACGGGGCAGAAGCTCTGGAGAAGGCCATCGAACAAACTGGCATAAGCCACCTGAGGCACCAAAGCCTCTCAACTATGAGCGGCGGTGAGCGCCAGAGGGTAAATATCGCAGCAGCATTAGCGCAGCAAACACCCATCCTCATTCTTGATGAGCCCACCGCTCACCTCGACCCAAAACAACGTGAACTCATTCATAAACTACTATCCAGCATCACTGAAAATCGAGACATTACCATGATGGTGGTCACCCATGATCTCAATTGGGCATCCTCCGATTTTGATCGCATCATTGGCATGAGAGACGGCCAGATTGAGATCGATGCTCAAGCCAATGCATTTATGCAAAAAGAGGTCTTAATGAAGGTGTTCGATACTGAGCTATGCCTCTACCCGCACCCTGATTCTGGACGGGCTATGGTTCTGCCGCACTCATCCGCCAGCCCATCTTCAGCACCCTCACCGAGGCCATGACAGAACGCAACAAGTTCAGTGTATTGGTCTGCATGATGGCGTTCACCCTCTTGTGTGCAATCGTATCACCTTGGCTTGGCCACAAGCTCACAAGCTTTGATGTCATCTTCAGACCCGGTGCCGATGACATCGACGCCATCATCTTCTGGCAAATTCGCGTGCCCCGTGTCTTGCTTGCCATGCTCGCAGGTGCCGGCCTCTCACTCGGCGGCGTTGTTTTTCAAGCCCTATTTCGCAACCCTCTGGCCACCCCCTTCACCCTCGGCGTCGCAAGCGGAGCATCCCTTGGAGTGACCATCGCTATGGTCACGGGTATCCACTTCAGCCTTCTGGGGCTCTCCGGCACCTCCTTCGCGGCCTTATCCGGTGCTATTCTCTCTATCGCTTTGGTATACTTCATTGCACGCAACTCTGGCATCATATCCCCCAGCACGATGCTGCTTAGCGGGGTCGCCATCAGCTTTTTCTTCTCCAGCCTTATTTTATTACTTCAGTATCTTAGTGATGCAGGCAGTTCTTTTCGTGTTTTACACTGGCTCATGGGTGACCTTAGCCGAGCCAGTGTAGACACCGTTTTGCAGCTCGTTCCCTTTGTCACCAGCGGCATTGTGATCGTATCTGTGTTTCATCGAGAGCTTAATTTACTATCCATCACGGATGATATAGCAGCGAGTCGCGGGGTGAACGTTCACCGCACTCAGAAGCTCCTTTTTCTGGCCGTCTCACTGATGGTAGCCGGCATCATTACTTTCTGTGGTCCGATCGGCTTTGTCGGGATCATGGCCCCACACATGTGTCGTTTAGTCATTGGCGAAAACCATCGCTTCCTTATTCCTGCCTCCATTCTTTTCGGTGCTAGCTTCCTCACTCTGTGCGATACTCTTGCGCGCAACTTTGCCGCAGCGGCAGAAGTTCCCGTAGGCATCATCACCGCTATCCTCGGCGGACCATTTTTCCTGTGGCTTTTATTTAGAAAAAAAAATACAGCTTGTTAGCCAGCAAATCATTCCTGTCTCATGTCTCAAAAAACCATCAGCGTTCTGTTTGTCTGCCTCGGCAATATCTGCCGCTCACCTGCTGCTGAGAATATTTTTCGCCATCAGGTGAAACATGCTGGCCTCGATGACCTCATCTACATCGATTCGGCCGGCACCCATGATTACCACCCAGGTAAGTCCCCTGACATCCGCATGAGCAACACGCTATCGAACCGCGATATCCCAAGCAACGGAGCGGCCAGACAATTCAAAAAGGGTGACTACTCCAAGTTCGATTTGATTATCACCATGGATCACGAGAACCACGCTGGGGTAAAGTCACTAGCAAGCTCGACTACAGATACTGAAAAGGTAATCATGTTCACTCATTTTTGTGAACACCCGGATCATCAAATCGCCGAAGTGCCTGATCCCTACTATGGTGAAAATGACGGCTTTGAACTAGTAGCCAACATACTCGAAGACGGTTGTCAGCAGTTGCTTGATCACGTCCGCAAAGAACTCGGTCAATAACCAATCACCAAGGGCACTCCCACCTCGATACGATCATAGAGATCAACGATATCTTCATTACCCATGCGGATACAGCCACAGCTTACAGGCTGCCCTAATTTCGCCTCCTGATTGGTTCCGTGCACATAGATGTAGCGCTCCATACTGTTGGCATTCTCAGCATCCAGTCCATGCAAACGCAGGATACGGGATAGGATCATATCCTCTTCGTTGATACTCCCATCCCAGACTCCCATGGGCATACGCGACTTAAAGATCGTCCTCAGGGGCTCACCGCCACCAATTTTCTCACTCACTTCGAAACGTCCCGTGGGTGTACAATAACTGCCCTCTTGAAAACCAACTCCATTTGCAGCGCTAGAAATATCATACTCTGTGAGCATTGCCTCACCCTCAAATAGGCGCAGCTTCTGTTCCCCGATGGATATATAAATATGCATTATTTGATCGATGGTGACCGCAGCGAGACGATGGAGTTATGACCACCCATACCCACTGCTATTTTCAATATAGTTGATCCTTCCTCTAGCAAGGAACCAGCATCGAGCGAAAAGGGCGCTCCAGGGCAAGTAATACCATGAAGATTTGGTGGCAGCTCTCGATCTCGCAAATAACTCGCTAAAATCGCACAATCCAACACTCCATTCGCCCCCACAGAGTGCCCCGTGTATGGCTTGAGTGGGTGTAGCGAAATGAGCTGCTCCTCAGGAAGCACAGCCTTCAGCGCTGCCAACTCCGCTTTTGCATGAAGCAGCGTACCGCTTGCGTGCGGGCAAACTGCAGCGATAGCCGGCTCATCCTTCAACCCAGCAAGTGCTTGTTCGAGGCAGCCGCGCAAGCCGGAGCCATCATCAGGCATACCGATTGGCGAATCAGCGTCTGAATTACACCAATAACCAGTCATTTGAGGCTGAGACTTCAGCTTCTCCGATGTTTGCTCTGTCACAGCTTCTAATATCAGAGCAGCACCAGCCTCTGCCGGAAACAAGCCACTTGTATCCGATGAGTATGGATCATTAACCACGCTCGATGCTAGCACCCCAGTATCAGCATAGGCTTGTAAAACCTCGGGTATGAGCGGTAACTCGACACCGATGACAATCGCACGCTTTACCATCCCCTGTTGAATCATCATCGACGCCATCCCCATCGCATCCAAGCTCGCAGCACACCCGCTCGATATGACTTGCCAAGGACCGCGTATGCCCAACTCGATACTGACAACGGATGCCAGCTCCCCGTGCATTGAATTACTCGCAGCCATGAGCTTGAATGGGCGCCTTGACGGCCATTCTGAAACCCATCCTGCGGCATTACCACGGCTACTGCCTACAACCACCGCCATATCCGCAAGATCTTCCGCACTCAGAGCCGCATCTGCTACCGCTTGCTCAGCAACATGTAGGGAGAGCATCGATGCCGGAGCCCATTTGCGAGATAGCATGATCTCCCGATTCTCAATCCATGCGGCATGAACAGCGGCATAAGGTGAATCTTCTCCAAGGAGGCCCCTCAGTGGGCGTAGGGCATTGTGCCCAGCAGCTATTTTTTTGCGATGTGCTGACACACCCTCGCCAAGACCACTGGTAAGGCCGATTCCAGTGATCGCAACGTTCATGACTTTACAAAAAGGTCGCTAAAGATCCAATCAGATCATAATGCTAATCCGCACACGACCTTGATCCTTACTTGCAGCAAGGTGAGAGCTCCTTATCACACTCTTGGCTGGGAGCTTCCATGCTAGGATTTGGTTTGAGAGGATTAATACCAAGCTTCTCAATGAGCTTCAGGTCCTTTTGAATTGCTGGGTTTACTGTTGTGAGAAGCTTCTCCCCATAAAAAATCGAGTTGGCACCTGCGTAGAAGCACATTGTCTGCCCTTCTTCCGACATATTGCTGCGACCAGCCGATAATCTCACCTTGGCATTTGGGCAGGCAATACGAGTAACGGCAATCATGCGCACCACATCAAAAATATCCACTGAGCTTGATTCAGCCAATGGTGTCCCCGGCATCGGCATCAAAGAGTTAATCGGCACACTCTCAGGCTGTGGGTTGAATTCAGAGATCACTTCGAGCATTTTTAGCCGATCATCAGAAGTTTCGCCAAGACCAAGAATACCGCCACAACAAACGCTCATGCCGGCATCCTGTGCGTGACGAATCGTGTTGAGGCGATCATCATAAGCGTGGCTAGTAACAATGTTGGGATAATGCTCACGGGACGTATCCAGATTATGATTATAGGCAGTCACTCCAGCTTCCTTAAGTTGCTTAGCCTCTTCGGCACCCAGCTCACCTAAAGTTGTGCATACCTCCATCCCCAGGCCTGCAACATTGCGTACAATTTCGAGCACGTCATCGAATTGCTTCGTCCCTTTACGCACGCCCTTCCATGCCGCGCCCATGCAGAAACGAGTTGAACCATTATCTCGAGCTGCAGTAGCGCTTTCCATGACAGCTTCCAAATCCATCAACGGCTCACGCTCAATCTCTGTGTTGTAACGAGCCGACTGTGAGCAATACGAACAATCCTCAGAACAACCACCTGTTTTGATAGAAAGCAAGGTGCAGAGCTGAATTTCTTTTTCAGGCCAGTTCGAAACATGAACTTCGTGAGCTTTATGAATCAGATCAAAAAACGGAAGTTCGTAGATTTCTTTGAGTTGTTCGAATGTCATGGCTGTGTGGTAATAAAAATTAAGTCGAAAGGAAAGGATAGTTGTCGGCGAAATAAAGATATTATTGGACCCATTTACCTGAGACTGAGGGCATTTTACCCTGTCCAACCGGCACGTAATCCGTTTTCCCACGCGCTCCCAGCATCGGTTGACCTGTTGCCTGCTTCCAATAGGCGCTCATACTCTCACCTGTGTGGCAGCCCCAACTTTGGCATTGTGCATTGCGGGCAAAAATTTCTCGGCGAATACGCACTAAGTCTTTTTCATGCACCCATGCTTTACTCGCCGCCATAATAATGGCGCTGTAATCGAGCAAGAAGCAGTGCTTATTGGAGTGCCCGAAAAAATCAAAAGTCACCACCGAACCAGATCGGTGCTTGTTAATGGCACTAATGGCCCCATTGCCACTGCTGACCCAAACCAGATTAGCCCCGCGCTTCGCAGCCTGTTGAGCAATCCACTTGGTGTAAGGTTTACCATCTTCACGTCCGCGAGCAACATAGCCTGGACGGTAAACAATCCATGTTACTACGGCATGTTCACCATACGCCCGTTTGATTTCATCAATTCGTATCGTCGATGCCCGAATGAAGTTCCCCCACCAACGATCGTGTTGATCCTGCTCCACACGCAAATCCTCCCATAGTCTTAGTGCGGGACCACCACATAAGATGACATGTCGCTGGGAAGCCTGCGACTGAGTGTCGGGCAAAGCTGCAGACACCTGTGTAGCTGGTCCGCAAACCCCTATGCAAACCAAAATCAAAAGGCTGAACCATAAACGACGCATCAAAAGATGAGGCTAAATAGCTGCCTTGTTGATGTCTAGGCCAAAGTCTATTAGCACAGCAAGCTCGAGCTGATTGTTCGTGGTGCCTACTGAGGTTATCATTGCACTTATCAGTCTAGATGCGTCTCTTTCTCCATGCAGCAAGCGCCTCGATGATCATCCAAGCCTCAAGGATTAATGCTGCAGAACCAATACCTACCAGCAACCACCTCTCTTGCTCTATCCAGCTTTGGGCAGATCCAATTGCTTGACCAAAAATTTGATACCCCATCGCCCAGGCAGGCAAAATAAGCATGAAGAAGGTAGGCAGCAGAATGAACCAAACTGACATTTGCTGTCGATACATCCAAAAGATGATCACCAGAAACGCCAAGCCTCCAAGTAGCTGATTAATAGCTCCAAACAAAGGCCACAGAATCAAGCCACCTGTCCCAGCTGCTTGGCCATCAGCAGCGGGCAATGAAGCCATCCACCATGCGATCGCCACCGCAAAAAGAGTCGCTCCGTGCTTGTTGACTAACCAACTCAGAGGATTTGCTGAGACCGCAATCCCAGCTGGGGAAACCAGATCATCTTTAGTATTAGATCTCATCAAACTGGCTGCCAGCTCCTGAACCACATATCGCTGTAGCCTACATGCTGTATCAAGAGTCGTTGCCGCAAACGAGGCCACAAAAACACCCATCAATGCGGTAGAAAAAGCAGCTGAAATACCAAGTGCCTTGAGAAAATTCGCGGCCCCATCAACAAAGGCTCCTACTTTCGCTCCTAGGCCACTCATGGTTGCCCAACCTTCATAGCGCGTATTCCAAGCATCCACCCCAAGCAAGGTAGCACCCGAATCGTCGGCCACCCCAAGCCCAAGCCCAGCGACACAAGCCAATATGACCAACACCGCCAAAAAGCCCTCGGTCAGCATCGAGCCATACCCCACAAATCGCGCGTCTGTCTCACAGCGAAGTTGCTTGGATGATGTCCCAGATGAGACGAGGCAGTGGAAGCCTGAGACAGCACCACAGGCGATGGTAATGAAGAGGAAGGGGAAAATCAAAGGCAAGTCTTTGAGCTTAATGGATGATTCCACCATGGGGGCGGCAATTTCAAGCGCAGGCCTTACCCCGTCAACTGGCGCTCCATTGAAAAAACCGGCAAAAACAAGACCGACAACAATAAGCGCCAAAGCACTGAGCAGCTGGAGTGAGTTGATGTAATCACGGGGTTGCAACAATGACCAAACCGGTAAAACCGATGCAATATACGAGTAAATTAACAACACACTCACCCACTCCATCAATGCTAGACTTTTCAGATACTCGTTCATCTGGCCCAGCCAACCAACATCACCAAAAAGAACCGATAAATACATCAGAGCCAAAGCACCCAATGATGCCAACATGATATTACCTCCTTTGCGGTGGATAAATAAGCCGATCAAAACCGCAAGCGGTATTTGAATCAAACAAGGTGCAATGGACTGAGGGTAGGATTTAAAAACAGATGCGATAACCAAACCAAAAATCGCCAACACGATCGTCAGAGCCATGAACAGAATCAGCAAAAACAAAATCCTCACCCTCGGCGAAATGACACGCCCTGCAATATCACCAACCGTCTGCCCCTTATTACGCATTGAAACAACCAATGCCCCAAAATCATGAACCGCACCGACAAATACAGAACCGATGAGCACCCACAGCAAAGCGGGCAACCATCCCCAAATCACAGCCAAGGCCGGCCCAACAATCGGGCCAGTTCCTGCGATAGATGTAAAGTGATGGCCAAAGACCACTCCTTTTGAGGTAGGCACATAATCATTGCCATCCTCAAGCTCTACCGAGGGCGCTACCGTCTTCGCACTGAGCTTGAAAATTTTATTTCCCAGCCACTTACCATAAGTGTGGTAAGCCAGTAGATAAAGAACTAGGGACCCCAGTGCAATAATCAAGGTAATCATAAGCACAAAGCAGTATGCTTCACCCAGCTTACTTACAATACCAAAGTTATCACCTTGATGGCATCAGCTCCAATACGAATCCCTTGAGATACTCTGTCTCAGGTATGGCTGGTATCACAGGGTGATCGAGTCGTTGCCCATGACTAGCTAAGAGGCGCAAGGTGCGCTTTGCATCGACAGAGGCGGTCACTATATTATCCAAAAACAACTGGCGAGACGCATGATGCGAACAGCAGTATGTTGCCAAAACGCCATCACGATCCAACAGCTTGATGCCCCGGAGATGGATCTCCTTGTAGCCGCGCATGGCATTATTCAGGCTTTTCTTATTTTTAGTGAACGAGGGCGGATCGAGTATAACGAGGTCATACTGATCTTCGCAGTGTTTTAAAAAGTCAAATGCGTTGTGCTGCACTGCATTGATCTCTACTCCATTGAGCTCTGCGTTACGCAAGGTTGCCTCAATCGCAGGCCCGGATGAGTCCACGGCTGTCACGCTCGCTGCTCCTGCCTTGGCACAAGCCAGCGCAAAACCACCCTGATTGCAGAAGCAGTCCAATACTCGCTTCCCTTTTGCCAGCTTTGCAATCTCACGATGAGCATCGAGTTGATCAAGATAGAGTCCCGTCTTTTGACCATCTAATAAATCAATCTCAAACTTGACCCCCCCTTCCACGGTGGGAGCCTCAACAACAAAAGCTCCCGGGTTCTCACCATAGAGCACTACCACTTCCTCCTCAATTCCCTCCGCTGCCAACATTGGCGAATCATTACGAAGAATAACTGACTGCGGGCTGAGCTGATCCACCAAGGCCTCCACTATCAGCTCACGCCGCTGGTGCATCGCCAGCGTTAGTGTCTGTAGCACAAGATGCCCACCATATCGATCAACCACCACACCTGGCAATCCATCCGATTCACTCCACACCAGCCTAGCGAGGCTGATATCTACTCCTGACTTTTCACGGAGGGCGACGGCCTGCTCAATCCTGCGTCTAAAAAACTCGCTATCAAGCTTCTGTTTTCTGCGCGAAATCCTGCGAGCAACAATCTGCGAATCTGGATTGTAAATTGCCGTTCCAAGAGGTCGATCACGATAATCTTTGAGGGAAATAACATCTCCAGCCTTGGGTTCACCGAACAACTTACGTATTTCCGAGGCATAGACCCAGTCGTGTCCATGAAAAATACGAGCACGTGGTTTGACAACAATTCCTGGCATGGTGCAGACCTTAAAGCAGGGAACGAACCCAGAAGCAAGCTTCCAGCTTGCAGGCACAACAATACAGTGGCATATTTTGATCTCTTCCCACGATAGCACCCTAGCTTCATGGCCGAACTTAGACAACAAGACCCCAACTATGCGATCACCCGGATCGATCTGCCCAGTGCTGGAACATATGGCTTCCAAGTCAGGCTACAGCGGCGAGGCATCAAATATGGTAAGTTCTTTGCCGATCGTATTCATGGTCAGCCCAAAAACGCTCTGCAAGCAGCAAGAGATTGGCGCGATGCTCTGCTCGAAGAAATAACCGATCGCGCCAGAGTTTGTGAACGCTCACGCCGTAATAATTCAGGAGTCGTTGGCGTGTCGAAAATTACGGTAATCGCCAGTAACGGTAACTCATACCATTTTTGGCAAGCCACTTGGTCTCCTGCACCCGGCCAGCGCCGTTGTGTTAAATTCTCAATCAGGCGCTATGGAGATCGCGAGGCATTTCAACTCGCTGTCGAAGCAAGGACCACAGGCATTAGCTCTACTTAACTGCAGAGCTATCCATCTACCTTTATCCTTCCCACATGAAGGAGAAACATTCAGTCTAAACGGGCAATGCATAAGCTCTTTCTCCTCGACGGGATGGCACTGGTATACCGTGCTCATTTTGCCTTCTTTCGCAACCCCATCATCACCAGTAAAGGGCTCAACACCTCAGCTGTTTATGGCTTTGCCAATACGCTACTCGACATCATCGAAAACCATGACGCCAGCCATATAGGCGTGGCCTTTGACACTAAAGCACCGACCGAACGACACGTCATCTACCCCGATTACAAAGCGCAGCGCGAGGCCATGCCCGAGGAACTCGCAACAGCGATTCCCTATGTCAAAGAGTTGTGCCACGCACTGGGCATTCCCGTGCTCGAACTAGACGGCTATGAAGCTGATGATATCATTGGCACCATTGCCCACCGAGCAGATCAGCGTGGTGACATCCACACCTACATGGTCACCCCAGACAAAGATTTTGCACAATTGGTGAGCGCCACCACCACAATGTGGAAACCAGGTCGCCAAGGCAGCAACCACGAGCTGCTCGATATCCCAAGCATACAAAATCAGTGGAATATCGAAGAACCTCGTCAGGTCATCGATATTCTCGGTCTTTGGGGAGACGCCTCAGACAATATCCCAGGAGTACCCGGCATCGGCGAGAAAACCGCGAAGAAACTTGTTGCCCAATTTGGCTCTATTGAAAATCTCCTTAAGTCCACTGACCAACTCAAAGGCAAACAAAAAGAAAACCTGGAAAACTTTGCCGACCAAGCACTACTGTCCAAAAAATTAGCCACCATCATTCTCGATGTGCCCATTGAGGCTGATTGGGATAACCTAGTGCTAGGCGGACGTGACGAGGCAAAGATCCAATCTTTGCTTACCGAGCTTGAGTTCAATACCATCGGCAAACGCATACTAGGAAAGGACTTTAACGCGGGACGTGGGCATAGCGAACTATCACCAAGTAATGCGGCCGATACGCAAGCAGAAGACAACGTGCCCGCCGCTATACTCAAAACCATCTCAGATACAGAACATCAGTATCAATTGATTCAGACCGTCAATGACCTGCATTCCCTCGTCAAGAAACTCTCTATCGCCAAAGATTTCTGCTTTGATTTAGAAACAAGCTCCCTCGACCCCCGCAGCTGTGATATACTTGGTATCGCATTTGCGACCACAGCACATGAGGGCTACTTTGTTGATACTGGGGCAGAGAGCCAGCTCACACCTCAAATGGCACTTGATAAGCTGAGAGTCATTTTCCAATCCAAGCAGCAAAAGCTAGGGCACAACCTCAAGTTCGACCTCTCTGTTTTATTGGCAAACGACTGCGAAGTGAACGGCCCGTTTTTTGACACCATGCTCGTACATGCCATCGTCTCTCCTGAACAACGCCACAGCATGAATCAAATCTCAGAGTCCTTGCTTGGTTACAGCCCCGTAAAGCTAGAGGATTTGGCACAAAAAGAAGTCAAAGCAGAAGGTGAGCTCTTCGGACTCGACAACGAGGTAGCAGAAACAGAAAAAAAACCAGCCAAGAAACGGGGTAAGAAAAAGCAAATCAACATGACGCTTATTCCCGCGAGCGACCTCGCCGAGTATGCAGCTGAAGACGCAGATGTCACCTTACAAATCGCCGACAAACTTCGACCACTTCTTGATGATTGTGAACAGCTCTCCGTCTACCAAGATATCGAAGCCCCTTTGCTGCCCATACTGACAGCAATAGAAAACGAAGGTATCGCCATGGATGTTAGGGCGCTAAAAGACATTGGTGACACACTTGCCAAACGCATCTCAAACCTATCTCAACAAATCACCGCAGCAGCCGGACGTGAATTCAACCTCAACTCACCCAAGCAATTAGGTGAAATTCTGTTTGGCGAAATGCAGCTCGTCGAAAAGCCCAAAAAAACCAAAACAGGGCAATTCAAAACGGACGAGCAAACCCTTGTCGGTCTGGCAGCCAAACACCCCATTGTTGCCAACATTCTCGACTACCGAGAGGCCAGCAAACTGAAGTCAACCTACGTGGATGCCTTACCCACACATGTCTCTAGTCGCACAGGCCGAGTTCACACCCACTTTCATCAGTTAATGACATCGACTGGCCGCCTCGCATCAAACGACCCCAACCTACAGAATATCCCAGTAAGGTCGGAAGCTGGGCGAGAAATACGCAAGGCCTTTGTCCCTCGGGATGCTGATCACACGCTCCTTGCCGCAGATTATTCACAGGTCGAGTTGCGCGTAATGGCAGCCCTCTCGGGTGACGAATCGATGATTCAAGCCATCAAAAACGAACTTGATATCCACTCAGCAACCGCTGCAAAGGTCTTCAATACCAGTATTGATGAGGTCACCTCTGAGATGCGCCGCAGCGCTAAAATGGTCAACTTCGGCATCATTTACGGCATTTCGGCATTTGGATTATCTCAAAGACTTGGCATTGGTCGTAGTGAAGCCAGTGAAATTATCCAAACCTACTTCAAACAGTATCCGGGTATCAAAAGCTACATGGACAATACTATCGAGTCAGCAAAGCGTGATGGCTATGTCAGCACTCTAAGTGGTCGCAAATGTTGGATCAGGAATATCGACTCACAGAATGGCACGATTCGTAGTGGCGCGGAGCGAGCTGCTATCAACGCACCAGTACAAGGATCTGCCGCAGACATGATCAAAATAGCGATGATCAAAGTCGGCCAATTGCTCACTCAGGAAAAAGCAAAATCAAAGCTTATTCTCCAGGTCCACGATGAGCTCCTATTTGACCTTCACCTCAGCGAGCAAGAAATACTGCCAGCAAAGATTATCGAGCAGATGGAAACAGCCATGGCTTTACCATATGATATCCCATGCAAGGTTGATACTGGCACCGGATCAAACTGGCTACAGGCACATTAGCGCATCAAGCGACCTCTTTGCGCTGCACCTCAATTTCTCCGAGGATACTATCTTGCCTAATTCTGAACTGATTCATCTTCATCAATTCCAGCACCGCGAGAAAAGTAACAATCACTTCTGTCTTGGATGTTGCCTCAGCAAACAATGACGAAAAATTCATTGAACCACCCGGGTTCATACTCTCAAGCAAGTATTCTATCTTATCAGCAACGGTGTAGCGATCGTCAACAATATCACCCAAATCCGTGGACTCCTCAAATCGCTTCAGCACATTTTGAAACGCGCGAATAAGGTCAAAGATATTGACGTCTGGCAAGGGTTCATCTTCATCAGCAGGTGGCGCAACCTTCTCAGGCACATGGGCAAAAAGGTCTTCTTGTTCAGTCTCCTTGCGAGATAAAAATCCTGCCGCATCTTTGAATTTCTTATACTCAATGAGCTGGCGGATCAGCTCCCAGCGCGGATCATCCTCCTCCATGTCTTCCTCAGGTGGCTGGACAGATTTGGGCAACAAAGTCCTGCTTTTGATATACATCAGATTTGCGGCCATCACGATGAACTCGGAGGCTAAATCGATGTTGAGCATTTTAAATGTATCGATGTAATCAAGATACTGCTTGGTGATTCGCTCAATCGAAATGGTGTGAATATCGACTTCATCTTTTTTAATCAAGTACAGCAGAAGATCGAGAGGACCCTCAAAAATATCCAGCCTAACTTTGTAATCTGCACTTTCCACCTGCCCCATTCGATAAGGCATAGCTCGGTGCCATGCGAGCAAAATATTGCATATCAAGCGGTGTCAAACAGCTCAAACCCATGGACGATGAGCCCATTAGCGACATCCATAATATCTATGCGGGCTGCGGTAGCCGTGACGATGGTGATTATTCTCATTTTTTCCAGAAGAGTATGCTATAGCACCAATGAGCACAGCGCCTACCGCAGCCGCAGCGGGGTCGACTGTTTGAATAGGCCTGCCGCTCCGATCATAAGATGTGACGCAGCTTGAAAATATAGTTGCTGACACCACTGCGAACACCGTTGACTTGAGCCATGAATTCTTGCGTTTCATATCTAGTAGACGGGCTCAGCAACACCATTATTCAAATAAAAGACAAAAACCTAATGACCACATCTGAAGGACAACTTGACCAAAAGCTTAAATTCCCGTATGAGTCATAGTAAGCATTTTAGATAATTAAAGTTTCTTAATGGGACCATGCATAATGAGTATTCAATCCATATGCCGATCTGGCATCGTCACGATACTGATCATTAGTTGCTCCATATCCTGCACGCATGATACGGCTTATAACGCCAAAAGTGGACTTAAGAAAAAATACAGACCCATTGTAAGACAAATTGGCAAACCCAGCCCCACAGCCAAAAAAATCGTTGCCTTTGCCGAGCAAAATATCGGTAAAAAAGTCGGTGACGGACAATGCTGGGGCTTAGCCAACCTGGCATACCGCCACGCAGGAATTAAACACCGAGGCGGATACGCATGGGGACGACGCATTCATTGGCAAACCGAGGGAGTTCGCCCCGGTGATATCATTCAGTTCAAAAACGCGCGCTATCCCTATGCCTACACCGACGAGAATCACACAGCGATCATTCTCAAGGTTATGAGCAAAAGCAGCGTCAAAGTAGCACACCAAAACTGGAATCATATTTACCGCGTAACAACCACAAACATACCGCTGGTCTATCTCCGCTCGGGGTCACAAATAGTCTACCGCTACGAACCCTAAGTTAGCCCAGATAAATCAGTCACTTCACCTCCAGCGTACCCTCGGTCACACCCAACTTTTCCATCACATCCAAATCTTGCCACAAGTGATGACCTGATGTCTCTCCCGATAGAAGCTGCTGGTAGGCTTGCAGCGTCTGAACTGCCTCAGCTTTGTTCTCCTCAAGAAAATCAACTCGGAACCTGCGCAGACCCGTACCACGCATTTGGTTGTAAAACCGAGCACCCGTTTGCGCGAGTCCATTGAATAAGGTGTTACGACAACCCACGTCCGCTTTCAAGGTATGCAGTTGACCAACTCGGTCCTTAAGCTCCACATGATGTTTTTCACAAGGTTTACCACAATTGAGAATACTCGTGCCCTCACTCATGAAGGTGCAAAACACACAGTGCTCCATATGAAACATCGGCATATGCTGATGTAGTGTAAGCTCAAACCACTCCGTAGGCGTTGCCAACAAGAGATCTAACACCTGATTAATATTCAAATCGTAGGACACCGTTAAATGATCAAGCCCCCCCTCTTCCTTGAGAATGTGTGCAGTCACTGGATTCGCACAATTAAGAGAAAAATCGCCCGTCTTGTAGAGATCCTTACGATCCTTAAAATGAGCA
>Ga0206126_10001585_pt1 | contig 26931 bp, 26 predicted proteins | sample Helgoland_Spring_5_FD_148621 | JGI IMG/M metagenome (GOLD analysis project Ga0206126, IMG submission 148621) | Pelagic subsurface seawater microbial communities from Kabeltonne, Helgoland, North Sea - Helgoland_Spring_Bloom_20160412_1 | ecosystem: Environmental > Aquatic > Marine > Epipelagic ...
GATAGTAACGGCGCGTTGCCTACTTCTGCCGCAGTTATTGACTATATTACCAACTCTCTTATTGTAAATTATAAGTTTACATTGGGCGCAAGTGGTAGTGATCATTATACATTCAGCGATTCAGATAACATTTGGTTTCCAACTATAGAGGACGATCCTGTATTATATTTGAGAAGAGGCGAAGTCTACACTTTCGTCAACAACTCAGGAGGCGGGCATCCATTTCAAATCCGTGTCAGTGCCGGTGGTGTTGCATACAATACTGGAGTGACAAACAACGGAGCGGCAACAGGCAATGTGGTCTTCAAGGTCCCTATGAGTGCTCCTGCGACTTTGTATTATCAGTGTACTAATCACGCTGCCATGGGAAATACAATTAACATTGTATAGGAATTCGTATGCATAGAGGATTCCTCGATAAAGGTAGACGACATATTAATCTGCGAGAGATGCAGGTTGAGAATGTTTTGCCGGAACATTTTGGTCAATACTATCCCAAGTTTATATCGCTTCTTACTCGGTATTATGAATGGCAGGATCAAAACAATCCGAATGAATTGTTACACCATTTGTTTTCCGCAAGGGACATTAATGAAACTGATATAAGCCTACTCTCCTTCATTGAGGATGAGTTTCTTTTGGGTGAAGCATACTTTGAAGGTTTTGGTGAAGAAGACTATGAGAAGAGAGCCGCCGCTAACTTTTCAAACCATCTCTTTAGATCTAAAGGTACGAAGTTCGCTATCGAGTGGTTCTTCAGATCGTTCTATGGTTTGGACTCTGAAGTGCTTTATCCAAAAGAAAATGTCTTCACATTAAATAATACAACTTCACAGATAGGACCAGATTCGTTACGATATCTTACGAACGATAAACTCTATCAAACCTTTGCGTTATTAGTTCGCGTGGGTGTTCCGCTTTCTAAGTGGAAAGATGTCTTTAAACTATTCGCACATCCTGCGGGTATGTATCTGGGCGCCGAAGTTTCGATTGACAATATAATCTCTGCGAGCATTAACTCTGTTATGCTGGACTCGGCGGCGACACAAAGACCAACGAGCGGGTTTACTCTCGTTCCAAACCCCACATCTATAGATGAAGGCGGAACAATTGATTTCACAGTCAATGCTACAAATTTACCCGAAGGTATCGGATCAATTTACTATTATGTGAACCATGGTACAACTTCCGATTCTGACTTTGTTGGTCCCATACCCTCATCAGACAGCGCGGCATACTTATCAATCAATGACAACAGTGGTGCGTTTTCTCTTGTAACAAAAATAGACGATCGTGAAACCGAAGGTCCTGAACAGTTTCAGGTTGTATTACGAGATCCTGGCGGCAGAATCCAAAATTCTTCTACAATAACAATTAATGATGTTGTGTCTGTCTATAGTCTGGTGCCTAGTTCATCTTTAGTTAGTGAGGGAACATCAGTATTATTTACAGCAACAGGGACAAATGTTCCTACTGACGGTACTACACTGTATTACTATGTTGAACACATCACTACAGACAGTAACGACTTCTCTGTTGCTCCTCCAGATTCGGCCGCCCCGTTACCTTTTCCAATTGTCGATAATGTCGGTTCTTTTTCTTTAACGCCTGTTGCCGACGGGGACTTATCCGATTCCGGTGAACAGTTTAAAGTAATAATACAAACCTTCGACGGTATTGACAAAGACTCGGCCGTCGTGACAGTTGCTAACACAACACCTATTTTCAGTGTGGCAGCGATCGGAACGATTGTAGAAGGTAATAACCTTACAGCATCAATTACTGCTGACACAAATGCTATTGGTGATACTTTAAGTTGGAGTATAACAGGTTCAGCCGCCAGCGACGGGAGATTGTCATCTACTTCTGGATCTACTGTTCTGACTTCGACCAGTCAAGATGTTGTGGTCGCAGTCTCGTCTAACGATGCTTATGTCGGACCAGTAAACGGTACTTTCTCAATCACAAACGCTAATTACAATCCTGACCTTACTACAACAAGTGCGTTTGTGATTACAGATGAACCTGTTTCCGCCTCGATTGCAATGAATCCCTCGATTGCGCGAGAAGGCGATACTGTTACTTTCGATTTAACAGGTCGAAATATTCAAGACGGTACATACTATTTTTATATTGAAAATATTACCACCGAGAACGCAGATTTTGCTGTAACGCCTCCCGGAGACGCTTCGCGAGAATCCGTCACTGTAACGAATAATTCTGGAACGACTCAGTCAGTTACTTTTTCTAATAACGGTGATGTTGTCGATCAAAGTTTTTCTGCATTTATGTACGATCAAGCAACAGGCGGCAACTTGGTTGCGTCTGAAACTTTCACTATTGTAGCGCTTGGATATACTATTGCTGAGTCAGTCACTTCAGTCAATGAAGGTGGTTCTGTTACATTTACATTTACGGGACCTGATGGGACATATTATTACTGGATTGATCCTAACACAGGAATAACATCAAGCGACTTCTCTTCTGGATGGTCGTCATCCGCGAGCAGAGTTTCGTTTGTTGTATCGGGAACCACGGGATCGTTCACTGTGATGTTAGCACCAGATAGAACTTTTGAAGGCACCGAATCATTTACAGCAAAAGTGTCATCAGGAGCAAGCACAGGTGCTGTTATCGAATCTAATACGATTACTGTCACCGACACTTCTGCTCAAGATTATACGATGTCAATTCCTACGATTACTGAGGGTTCAGATTTAATAGTCAACGTCAGTGCAAACGCAGGATCATCCGAAGTATTATATTTCGAAATCTCTGGAACTGCGGCATCCAAGTTTAGTTCAACACAGTATACACATAGTTTTTACACTGCGCAGGCTACAGGATTGTCAACGTTTTATGTAAACTTAGGAACATCGTCGACAAACACAACTCACGAAGGCAACCCAACAGGGACTGTCACTCTATCAAGGGGTGGGTATGTCGGTGGTGGCGGCACTCTAATTACATCAACGACCTTTATTGTCCAAGACGTTACATCCACATTTACTTTAACGGCAGACACGACGACACCAAGCGAAGGCGGCACGATCAACTTCACTGTTGGTGGTACGAACATCGCTAACGGAACATATTATCGTCGTATCACCGATATTATTGCAACGACAACAACGCAGACCATACCATCGGGTGTTTCTGTTCTTAAGTTAGCGGATACTTCTGGTATTACTATAGGCATGAAAACAAACTCACTTGATGTCACAGGAACAGTAACTTTCGTTGATGCGACTACTGTCACGATGAGCAATGGAGTATCGAGTGCGGTTTCTAGTGGAACAACTTTACAGTTTGCTAACCCAAGTGTGTTTGAAGATTTCTCAAGTGGGTCTTCAGGTACTGTAAATGTAACATCGAATGCTGGAGCATTCGCTCTTGTTACTGCGACTAATACTGACACTATTAATGATGTATATACGATGGGTCTATATACTTCAGAATCGTCAAATACTCCTGTTGCTAGTGTAGGGTTTACTACAACGGATGCTACCTCTGGTTCAGCAATCGATATACTAATTAATTATTCTAACATGGGCGACTTCGCAGCGAATACCGTCATCAGAGATGAGGAAATCGGCAGTACAGCAATTGCCTATCTACAATTTAAAAATGATGGAACATTTATTGCGACTGGATCTATACAACCCGCCGGCACAAATGTTCAGATCGGTACATGGGTTACTGGAACACCTTCGGGCAACTTTACCATTCAGGGTGATATACTACCCATCCCTGGCGTTTCCGAACCTACAGGTTTTGGTCAAGCCACGGGATCATATGGGACTCCGCTATCTTTGTCAAGTTCACGCTCTTGGTCTCTCGAACTGCCAGCGCCATCATCATCAGGATCAAACCAGTCGGAGATGCTCTTACAAATCACTATTACGGACAATGACGACGTTTCGAATACTGACACACAACTCTTCTCGCTTCAAGGCGAGGCAATAACACTTGGGACAACCGAAGGCGGTGGTACGGTTACCCCAACACCTCCACCGGATCCCGACCCCACTGATGATGGATCCAAGACATCCCTAATAGAACGTTAACGATTTAAGATATATAATACTATGAAAAAAGATGATCCTAATATCAGGTCTGACTATGACTACTCTCGTTCAACTTATTATGAATTAATTGATAAGGGAAAAGAATCTCTTGAACTTATGATTGAGGTAGCCCGAGAATCAGAACACCCACGCGCATTCGAAGTTCTTTCGGGCATGATTAAGAATATATCTGATGTTAACGATAAGTTAATGGAACTTAATAAGAAAACAAAAGATATTACTCAAGAGAAGGATGAACCGAAAGCAATCACCAATAATAATGTATTCATTGGTAGCACGACTGACTTACAACGACTACTGAAAAAAAGCGAAGACGAACAAAGGGTAATTGATGTTAGCGCAACGGATGAATGATCATGAACACTATCTCGGTAATATTAATGTAAAAAGAGACGGGGTTCAACAGCAATGGGTTGAACACGAAGTGGTTGAATATGCTAAGTGTATGTCTGACCCATCTTACTTTGCTAGGAAATATGTTAAGATTATATCACTTGATGAGGGTCTTGTCAACTTTGATCTTTATCCTTACCAAGAACAAATGTTCAATCATTTTAATGATAATCGATTCTCTATTGTTCTTGCGTGTCGCCAGTCTGGTAAATCTATCTCGTCTGTTGTATATCTACTGTGGTATGCGATATTTCACCCCGAGAAAACGATTGCTGTACTCGCAAACAAAGGCGCGACGGCACGAGAAATGTTACAACGTGTAACACTCGCGCTCGAACATCTGCCTTTCTTTTTACAACCCGGATGTCGTGCCCTTAACAAAGGTAGTATCGAATTCTCTAATAATTCAAGAATTGTTGCGGCAGCAACTTCTGGTAGTTCTATTCGTGGTATGTCTGTCAACTTACTTTTTCTTGACGAGTTTGCTTTTGTTGAAAGAGCAAGTGAGTTCTATACTTCGACGTATCCAGTAATTTCTTCTGGTAGAGACACCAAAGTTATCATAACATCTACCGCCAACGGTATTGGTAATACTTTTCATAAGATTTGGGAAGGGGCTGTACAACAAACAAACGAGTACAAACCTTATACGGTAAACTGGTGGGATGTTCCTGGGCGAGACGAAGAGTGGAAACGCCAAACAGTGTCGAACACTTCTCAACTTCAGTTCGACCAAGAATTCGGTAACACCTTTTTTGGGACAGGTGATACACTGATCAATTCTGACACTCTGTTAGATCTACGATCGAAACCACCCATCCAAGTACTTGAAGGCGGTGACGTAAAGGTCTACGAAGAGACCAAAAAAGATCACGAATATCTTATGACTGTCGATGTAGCAAGGGGAAGAGGACAGGATTATTCGACGTTTAACGTCATCGATATAACTGTGCGACCCTTTAAACAAGTGGCTGTGTATCGAAACAATACTATTTCTCCAATACTCTTCCCTGATATTATATATAAATTCGCAAAAGTCTACAACAACGCGTATGTCATTATCGAGTCGAACGATCAAGGCAGTATTGTGTGTAGAGGTTTATACTATGATTTAGAGTATGAGAATGTCCATGTAGAATCTGCTATAAAATCAAACGCTGTGGGCATTGAGATGACACGTAAATCAAAGCGTTTAGGCTGTTCGGGTATTAAAGATCTGCTCGAAGAAAGGAAACTCGATATTTGTGATGAAAACACAATACTTGAGATATCTACCTTTGTTTCGAAAGGACAATCATACGAAGCGAGTGATGGTAACCATGATGACTTGATGATGAATCTTGTTATGTTAGGTTACTTTGTTTCTACACAAATGTTTTCTGATATGACTGATATTAATTTAAAACAAATGATGTTTGAGAATCAAATGCGAGAAATCGAAGATGCGATTGTTCCGTTTGGATTTGTTGACGATGGTAGTGATGCGATAAGAGAAATAGAAGAACAAGATAAGATGAAGTATGCCCCGTGGCAAATTTACAATGAAACGAATGAGATGTACTGAGTTTATTTTATTTATAAATAAATACAGTGAAATCAACCGTATTATGTTTTCTTATCATATGTTAACGAAAAAAAGGACACGACCATGGCACTAATACCATCTGAGTCTCCCAACATTCTCGTAAAAGAATTTGATCTGTCTGGTGTTGTACCAGCGGTCACTTCCACTACGGGAGCGTTAGTAGGAGATTTCAATTGGGGACCAGTGGAGCAACCGATTCTTATAGGCAACGAAGCGCAATTAGTTTCTACCTTTGGATCGCCCTCCCTCGACTCTGCGGCTGATGAAACAGATTTTCTATCAGCATCAATGTTTTTAAAATATTCAGGAAGCGCTTATGTAACTCGTGCTGCTGATGCTACTGCTAGAAATGCTGTTGCGGCAAGTACTGGAGTTCTAGTTAAAAACTTAGTGAACTGGGAAGAAGATAAGTTATCTCTTGCCAATAACAAAATTATTGCTAAGTATCCAGGAACTATCGGAAACAGTATCAAAGTATCTGTTTGCCCTTCAAGCACCGGTGACTCCGCTTTTAGTGTGTGGACTGTAGATAACATTTCTATGTCTTCACTGTTTGATGCTGCGCCAGGAACCTCTGCGCAAGTAGCACAACACACTGCTGATGCTGGTGACGAAGTCCACGTTGTTGTATACGACGAAGACGGCGGAATCAGTGGAACGCCTGGCACTATTCTTGAAACTTATGCTTACTTGTCTTTGGCAACAGACGCCAAGACAGACGACGGATCAACAAACAATGTTGCCGAGGTGTTGAATAACAACTCACGATACGTTTGGATCGCTAGTTTAGCATCAGAGTTTACGGGTATCAGTACCGCAGCAACGTTTACTGGTTCTGGAGATTCATCAGTTAATAACTATTCTCTTGGGTCTGGAGTTCACACAGCACTAGATGTTGGTGATTATCAGTTTGGCTTCGATCAGTATGAAGATGAAGAGAATATTCAAGTAGACTTCTTAGTTGCTCCTGGATTACAATCAAACGAAGATCAAAAAACAATCATTGATTATCTCACAGGCATTGCCGCGGGAAGAAAAGATTGCGTTGTCGTGGCATCACCCTCGCGAAACTTAGTCGTCAACAAAACAGATACTTCTGCTGTTGCTTCTACTACCGTGACTTGGGCGAACACCTTAAGCTCGTCATCATATCTCATAGTTGACAACAACTACTTAAAAGTGTACAACAAGTATACTGATAAGTATGTGTTTATTCCAGCGGCTGCTGCGACTGCGGGTGTTATGGCTTCGACAGATCTTGTTGCCGCCCCATGGTTCTCACCTGCTGGTTCAAGACGTGGACAGTACTTCGGTGTTACTTCTCTTGCTTACAATGCCACAAAAACACAACGTGACCAATTGTACAAGGCAAGTATTAACCCGATTGTAAATCTTCCTGGACAAGGTATTCTGCTCTATGGTGACAAGACCAAACTTGGTCGTCCTTCCGCATTTGATCGCATCAACGTCCGACGCCTATTCTTAGTCGTTGAACGAGCAATCAAAGGTGCCGCACAGAACGTTATGTTCGAATTCAATGATGAGTTCACTCGTGCGGAGTTCGTTAACATTGTCGAACCCTTCTTAAGAGAGATTAAGGGTAGACGGGGTATCACTGATTTCAGAGTAGTGTGTGATGAAACAAACAACACTTCTGATATCATTGATAACAATCAATTTGTCGCTTCGGTCTTTATTAAGCCTGCTCGATCTATCAACTACGTCACATTAAACTTCGTAGCGGTTAGAACTGGTGTAGACTTTGATGAAGTCGTTGGGCTGGTCTAGGAGATAGAAAATGGCATTACTAGGAGTCGACGACTTTAAATCGAAACTGCGAGGTGGTGGCGCTAGAGCGAATCTGTTCAAAGCAACACTTAACTTTCCAGCATACGCAGGGGGTGACGTAGAACTTACGTCATTCCTTTGTAAAACTGCGCAGTTACCACAGTCTTCAACCAACTCGTTCGCTGTTCCTTTCAGAGGGCGCGAACTTAAGGTTTCGGGCGATCGCACATTCGAAGATTGGACAGTCACTATCATCAACGATACTGACTTCACCATTCGTGATTCGTTTGAACGATGGATGAACGGAATGAATGCTCACAGTGCTAACACAGGTTTGACAAATCCAGTTGACTACCAAGCAGATTTGCTTGTTGATCAATTAGATCGTGATGAATCTGTAATCAAGCGTTATACATTCAGAGGCGCGTTCCCGACTATTGTTGGACCAATCGCACTCGATTATGATACAAGGGATCAGATAGAAACCTTTGATGTGACGTTCTCGTACCAGTATTGGGAATCAAATACGACGAGTTAATTTCGTTATAAGTAAAACAGACGGGGATGAATAGGTCGCCCCTTTCCTTTCCTTAGAGGATAGTCCCCGTCTTTTTTATTACATTCATTAAGGGGAATGTTACGAAACAAATACATTACATTGTGCCAAAACACATGGGTGGAACTGATGACCCAGACAATATAGTCGAACTAACAGTTGAAGAACATGCTGAAGCACACCGTAAGTTATATGAAAAATATGGGCATATGCAAGATTTGATTATGTGGAAAGGTGTGTCAGAAATCACAAAATTCGGAATGCTGTCGGATGACCAAAGACGGGCTATTAAAAGGATTGCGGGTACTTGGCGGTCAACGACAATATTAAAGGAAAATCATAGTGGCTGATAATATTAACACACTTAAACTTTTTGGTTTTGAAATAAAGAGAACCAAAAAGGGTGATCGTGGTAAGCAGGAATTACAGTCTGTTGTACCACCGTCAGACGGTGACGGCGCGGGCTATGTAACGGCTACCGCTGGTCATTTTGGTCAGTATATCAACATGGAAGGGGATGAGTCGAAAGACAATCACCAACTTATCCTGCGTTATCGTGGTGTTGCTATGCACCCTGAAGTTGACATGGCAGTTGACGAGATTGTTAATGAAACCATTTCAGCATCAGAACTACAATCATCTCTAGAACTTTCCTTAGACGATATTGAAGCCGGTGATAAAATTAAAGATCAGGTTCGTGAAGAGTTTGAGAACATCATCGCATTGCTTCGTTTTAATGAAGTTGGTCATGAACTTTTTAGATCTTGGTATGTAGATGGTAGATCATATCATCATCTACTTGTCAATGAGGCCAATCCTAAAGCGGGTATCCAAGAGATTAGACCTATTGATGCCGCTCGAATTCGAAAGGTCCGTGAAGTAAAATACAAGAAAGATCAAATGACAGGTGTAAAGATCGTCGACAAGGTTGATGAGTTTTACATTTACGAAGAGAAGCCAGGGCAAACACAGAGTGGTGTAAAACTGTCTAACGACTCGATCAGTTATGTGACGAGTGGTATGTTAGATGAGTCAAAAAAGAAAGTTGTCTCGCATCTACACAAAGCATTAAAACCGATCAATCAATTGCGCATGATGGAAGACTCGTTGGTCATCTATCGACTTGCTCGCGCACCCGAACGTCGAATCTTCTATATCGATGTGGGTAATTTACCCAGAGGTAAAGCAGAGCAATACATGTCAGACATCATGGCAAAGTATCGTAACAAGTTAGTCTATGATGCGAGCACAGGTCAGATTAAAGATGATCGCAAACACATGTCTATGCTTGAAGACTTTTGGTTACCTCGCCGAGAAAATGGTCGAGGCACCGAGATCACAACGTTACCAGGCGGCGAGAATCTAGGGCAGATAGACGACATCGTCTATTTTCAGAAGAGATTGTATCGTTCTCTGAATGTGCCGATCAATCGACTTGAACAAGAGGCGCAGTTCTCACTCGGTAGATCAACCGAAATATCAAGAGACGAAGTTAAGTTTCAGAAGTTTGTTGATAGATTACGTCGTCGATTCTCATGGATATTTCTTGGAATACTTCGCAAACAGTTGTTGCTCAAAGGCATTATTACCGAGCAAGATTGGGAAGAGTGGAAAGACAGTTTATATATTGACTTTATTAAAGATAACCAGTTTACTGAACTCAAAGAGATGGAAATTCTCAGAGAACGAATTGGTGTCATGAACGAGATTACACAATATGTTGGTGAATACTATTCGAAAGAATGGGTGATGAGAAATGTTTTACGTATGTCTGATGATGACATCGAGGATATGAAAAAAGAAATCGATCAAGAAGTAAAGTCTGGTGAGATTGATGATGGAGAAGAAGAACAACAAGAACCAGTGGCGCCTAAACCCGTTCCTGTACAGGTTGTTCCTGATAAAAAAACTGAGGAGTAATTATGTCTGAAGAAAATACATTAATTGATGAGTTACAAGCGGAACCTATACAAACAGATTCTAAACCAATTGAAGACTTTTTGAAAGCGGTTGAGGATCAAAACTTTACTCAAGCAGAACGTCAGTTTAACGATCTTATTCAAGATCGATTACAAGACACACTTGATCAGACAAAGGCACGAATAGCCGCATCGATTGGTGACGCTTCTGAACCCGAGTTTGAACCGGAGACAGAATCTGAGCTTGAATCTGAACTTGAATTGGACGCCGACACAGACGATAATGATGAAGATACCGAATCCGAAGAAGATGAGATCTAAATTATTATAAAAATTATTATAAATAATCTAGTTGGAGAATTAAATGAAATCATTTAAAGACATTCGTGAAGCAAAGAGTAAGATGCCTCCGGGTGATCATGTCTCTGACACTAAAGTCAATCGTCACACGGTGATGGTTCACAAAGATAAAAAAGGGTTCTCTGTTTATATCGACGGAGACAAACTCGACACCTATCGTTCTCAGAAAGAAGCTGAGAAGATGGGTGCTGCTTTCGCAAAGGAAATGTAGATGAAACTTATTGCCGAGTATATCGACAACGAATTAGAAGTTATCACTGAAGCAAAGAGCAACGGTGAGAAGTCTTACATGATTGAAGGTATCTTTGCGCAAGCAGAATCAAAGAATAGAAACGGTCGCATATACCCTCGTGCTATTATGGAACGAGCGGTTGACAAATATGTGACCGATCAAGTTAGCAGGAAACGGGCTGTCGGAGAGTTAAATCACCCCGAAGGTCCTACTGTTAACTTGGATAAAGTTTCACACCTTATCACCGACCTCCGATGGGAGGGAAATGATGTGGTAGGAAAGGCACAAATACTGGATACACCTATGGGTAAGATTGTAAAAGGTCTCCTTGATGGCGGTGTTCAACTAGGCGTGTCAACTCGTGGTATGGGTAGTCTTGAGCAAAAAAATGGCGTGATGTATGTAGGTGAAGACTTTATTTTAAATACAGTCGACATCGTACAGGATCCCTCCGCACCAGCAGCCTTCGTTAATGGTATTATGGAAGGCGTTGAATGGGTGTGGAATAATGGTGTCATTCAAGCTCAAGAAATTGAAGAAATGGAGACAGAAATTACAACCGCTCCGAAAAAGCATCTCTACGAGACGCAGGTTCGTGAGTACAAAAATTTCCTCTCGTCGCTCAAATCAAACTTTAAGGAGTAAGACATATGTCTGATCTAGAACAGAATGGTGAGCTTCCTATCGAGGAAGCTAGTGCTCAGAAGATGCCTGTTGGTACTGAGGCAGACTCTATCGCGTCCGTAGACAAGACTGACGATGCTGTTAAGAAAGCCCCCTCACGTAAAGGGGATACTGGAAAACAGGATCCGATGCCGAAAACTAAAGCAGGAATGCTAAACGCTATGTACGGTAAATTATCTGGTATGAAAAAAGACCAGTTACATGCTATGTACAGCAAAATGCAAGAAGACTACGAAGATGTAGAAGAAGGCGAAGCAGTTGAACTGCCCGAGTTCTCTTACAACGACGAGTTGAAAGAACTTGTAGAAAGCGAAGCTACTTTATCTGATGAGTTCAAAGTGAAAACTGCGGTAATTTTCGAAACTGCTATTCGTACTAAGTTATCAGAAGAAATTGATCGCTTAGAAGATGAATATCAAACCCGACTCGGCGAAGAATTGGAAGCAACGCGTTCCGATCTCGTTGAAAAAGTTGACAGCTATCTCAACTATGTTGTTGAGAATTGGACAAAGGAAAATCAACTCGCTATCGAGACTGGTTTGCGTACTGAAATCGCTGAAGATTTCATGGGCAAACTGAAGGACTTGTTCCTTGAGTCTTATATCGAAGTTCCAGATTCCAAAGTCGATCTAGTTGACGAACTTGCTGAACAAGTTGAAGAACTCGAAGAGAAGTTGAATTTACAAACTTCTGAAGTCCTCAACATGGCAGAACAAATCGAATCGTACCAACGCGAATCAGTGGTTCGTGAAGCGACTCGTGATCTTGCCGAAACGCAAGTTGAAAAGCTCACATCTTTAGTTAGTTCTCTCGATTTTGAAGATCAAGAATCTTTTGCGCAAAAAGTTAAAACCGTAAAAGAATCATACTTCAAAAAAGCAGTGGCTGTTGAAGACGAGTTAATCGAAGATTGGGATAACGGTACACAATCACAAGAAGTTAATAGTGTGATGGACATGTATCTCAACGCTATCAAAAAATCTAACAAATAAGGAATAATACTCATGCAAGTATCCTATGACAAATTGATCGAAAAGTGGTCACCAGTTCTTGAAGAAGAAAGTTCTGGTAAGATCATGGATCATCACCGTAAATCTGTAACCGCGGCAGTTCTTGAGAACCAAGAAATCGCATTCCGTGAAGAAGCGGGTATGCTCGCCGAGTCACCTACTAACGGCAACTTTGCTGTAACTGGTGCATCTTCTGGTGTAACTGGTGCGAACTGGAACCCCGTTCTGATCGCTCTTGTTCGTCGTGCAATGCCTAACTTGATGGCATACGACTTAGCAGGCGTTCAGCCTATGACTGGTCCTACTGGCTTGATCTTCGCTATGAAGTCACGTTACAAGACTACTCGTGGTGGCGCAACTGCTGGTGACGAAGCATTGTTCAACGAAGCAATTGTCCCTTTCTCTGGCGACTCAAGTGTATCACAGTCTGGCGGTCCTTCTGGTCTTGCTGGTGTATCTGACACTGACAATGACTCGTCTATTGTTGACTCAGGTTCTGTTTATGTACCAACAGTTGGCGGCGGTATGCCCACTGAAGATGCTGAAGCACTCGGCGACGGTACTCAGTCTGATTTCGCAGAAATGGGTTTCACCATCGAGAAAGCAACCGTGACTGCAAAGTCTCGTGCATTGAAAGCTGAATACAGCTTAGAACTTGCTCAAGACTTGAAAGCGATTCATGGTCTTGACGCAGAAACAGAACTCGCGAACATTCTTAGCACAGAAATTCTTGCTGAGATCAACCGTGAAATCATCCGTACTATCAACTCTCAAGCAAAAATCGGTTGTCGTCAAGCAGGTATTCAAACTGCTGGTATCTTCGATCTTAGCACTGACGCTGATGGTCGTTGGTCAGTTGAAAAGTTCAAGGGTCTGTTGGTACAACTCGAACGTGAAGCAAACGTAATTGCGAAAGAAACTCGTCGCGGCAAAGGTAACGTAGTAATCTGTTCTTCAGATGTTGCTACTGCTCTTGCAGCTTCTGGTATGCTTGATTACGCTCCTGCTATCAGTGCAAACCTCCAGGTTGATGACACTGGTAACACCTTCGCAGGTGTATTGAACGGTCGTACTCGTGTGTACATCGATCCATATGCTGTTGCTGACTATGTAACTGTTGGTTACAAGGGTACTAACCCTTACGACGCTGGTATCTTCTACTGCCCTTACGTCCCATTACAGATGGTACGTGCGGTTGGTGAGAATGATTTCCAACCACGCATCGGGTTTAAAACTCGTTACGGGATGGCATCTAACCCATTCGTTGGTAGCACTGCTGCTGATGGTTTGGCTACGGCTCGAACTAACCAATATTACAGAATCTTCCGAGTGGACAATATCCTCGCGTAAGATAAGTAATAAGAAAAAGAATCACATTAGTGATCATTTTGGGGAGACTTCGGTCTCCCTTTTTTTTGTCTTAAAACTCGTATAAATAGTTATTTCCGACACTTATGGAATTTTTATGGCAGACTTTACCTGCGACCCCAGTTATCTTGCTCCCACAGCATTTAAAGTTGCTGTTGACAGAGAAAAATATCCTAACATACAATTCTTTGCTCAACAAATACAACACCCTTCAATGGATTTAAATCCTGTTGAACAATCATATCGTCGTATCGGAGCAGTTTCTCTGCCAGGCGATACATTATCTTTTGGTACTCTTGAGATGGATGTGCTGATGGACGAAAAGATGAATGTGTATCAAGAGATCTATGAATGGATGGAACGATTAGTAGAGACAAAACATCGGGCTAACACCGGTCGTTTGTATCGCGAAGCGGACACACTATCAACATACTGTGACATCAGAGTTTCAGTGTTATCGAGCCATAACAATGTTTCTCGCGTTTTGAAATATGTCAATGCGATGCCCTCTTCGTTAGGCAACATCACATTTGCATCAACCCAAGAAGGTCAATATATTACATTCCCTGTGACATTTAAGTTTGACTACTTTGAACTATTGTGATATAATAGTAGTTTAAAATTTTATTTAATGAGGTTGTTATGAATTTAGATAATATTCTTTCCGAGTGGAAGAAAGACTCACATATTGAATTGAACAAGTTAGATGTGAGTTCCCACGATACACCCAGACTACACGCCAAATACTTAGAGTTATATAGTAATGCGAAACTCAAACTAAAAGACGCTGAGTTTAAACAGAAGGTATTACTGAGAGATAAATATCTTTACTATAACGGAAAGATGCCTGTCGAGACAGTACTCGAAAGAGGTTGGAATCCAGATCCCTTTGATGGTTTGAAGATGCTTAAAGGTGAGATGGAATATTATTATAATAGCGATCCAGAAATTATGTCAAGTGAAGCGAAGATCGCTTATGTTCAGGAAGTGATTTCTGTACTAAAAGAGATAATGGACCATATCAAGTGGCGACATAGCACGATAAAAAACATTTTGGACTGGAAAAAGTTTGAGGCTGGTTTTTGAATATAATAAAGTTTAAAATGAAAGACTTCTCGATGCTCCAGTTGACGGAGTGTGAACCTGGCATCGTATCGGAATTAAGTTCTTATTTCGAGTTTGAAGTTCCGGGCGCTAAGTTTATGCCGGCAGTAAAGAGACGCGTCTGGGATGGCAAGATTCGTATGCTTGATCGAAACACAGGCGAGATCAATGCTGGTCTTTACTGGGCGATCAAGAAGTTCGCGATGGAACGTGGTTACGGTATTAAAGTAGAACAGAGTGACTACGGATATCCATACGACACAAACAAGGTAAATCATCTACAGACGATGACTTGGATTGATAGTCTTAATATGCCCTACAAACCTCGTGACTATCAATACGATGCCTTGACGCATGGAATAAAATACAAGCGAGCCATTCTAATTTCTCCCACAGGATCAGGTAAGTCATTCATCATCTATATGTTAATGCAATGGTATCTTATGAATCGGGACAAGAAAGTTCTTCTGATTGTACCAACGACATCTTTGGTTGAACAGATGTATGCTGACTTTAAAGATTATGGTTTCGATGTTGAGGAGAACTGTCACAAGATCTATTCAGGAAAAGACAAGGAAACTGACAAACGAGTCATCATATCGACATGGCAGTCTGTATATAAATTACACCCTGTTTGGTTTCATCAGTTTGGGGCGATCTTTGGTGATGAAGTACATGGATTTAAATCTAAGTCTCTATCGTCGATTATGAACAAGTCAAAGAATGCTGAGTATCGATGGGGAACAACGGGTACTCTTGATGGGACTCAGGTACACAAACTTGTCCTCGAAGGGTTATTTGGTCCTGTACACCGTGTCACAACGACTCATGAACTACAGACCAAAGATACGCTTGCTAAACTTAATATAGATATATTATTACTTCAGTATTCTCAAGAACAGTGCCAATCGATGGAGGGCAAAACTTACCATGAAGAAATCGATTTTATTGTTAGTAACGAAAAGCGCAACAAATTTATCGCGAACCTTTCGGTCGATTGTGACGGAAATACGCTTGTTCTATTTAACCTGGTGGATCGTCATGGCAAGTTGCTTAGGGATTTAATTCAGGAAAGACTTAAAGATGGCCAACGATTGTTTTATGTTAGCGGAGAAACTAAGACAAGTGACAGAGAACAGATCAGAAACATTGTTGATAAACAAAAGAACTCTATTATACTCGCTAGTCTTGGTACCTTTTCTACTGGTATCAATATTAAAAACGTTCACAATATTGTTTTCGCATCTCCCAGCAAATCGCAAATCAGGGTGTTACAGTCCATTGGTAGAGGTCTACGATTGTCAGATGATGGCAGAACGACAAGACTATATGATATTGCGGACGATTTACATGTGAGATCTAAAAAGAATTTTACTCTTCTCCACAGCGCGGAAAGAATAAAGATATATAATAGTGAGAAGTTTCCTTACAAAGTAATACCGATAGGGATGTAATCAAATGTACTCAAAAGAAATATACCAGTTTAAATTTAGTGATGGTCAAGAAGTTCTTTGTGAAGTAATGGAATGGCCTGATAAAGACGACAAAGACATTATCGCTCGGAATTCTATGTCAATTCTTATGGGAGAAACATCTGAGAGTGAACGAATTTATATGTTCCGCCCTTGGATACATTATTTAGAAGGCGATATGGAATACACCAGTATTAACCCATCTCACATAGTGAGCCAAAATCGCCCTAATTCAAATTTAATGGAACAATACTTTTTTGCTGTAAGGGATATGCATATTCACGCACAAGATCGCGATCAATACCTTGCAGAAGAAAGAGAATATCTGGAAGAACATGAGGAAAACTTGAATGAACTAAAAGAAGCATTAGGTAATTATGAGAAAGATGGTGTACGATCTAATGTTATTAAGTTCCCTAAGAGAGATGATATCATACATTAATATACTTTTTCTCTGTGCGCTAGTGCTTAATTATACTGCGTTTTTTTAAACTTGTCAAGCCTTTTTTTAACTTGACACATTCCCCATTAACTAAGTTATAATTGTTGTCATATTATTAGTGAGAGTATTGAATGAAACCGAAAGAAAAACCACATTACGTTAATAACGCTGACTTTTCTCAAGCAGTGGTCGATTATGTTAAGAGTGCAACCGAAGCAATTGAAGCAGGTAATACGAAACCCGTTGTTACAAACTACATTGCTCAATGTTTTCTTAAGATTGCCGAAGGGTTGTCTCATAAAGTGAACTTTGTTCGTTACACCTATCGTGAAGAGATGGTCATGGATGCTGTCGAGAATTGCCTCAAAGCAATTGAGAATTACAATATCGAAGCGGCTACGCGAACTGGTAAACCCAACGCGTTCGCATACTTCACACAAATCTCTTGGTATGCTTTTCTTCGCAGAATTGAGAAAGAGAAGAAACAACAAGATGTGAAGATGAAGTTTATGGCTGAAGCAAGTGTAGAGAACTTTGTCGAAAACGCCACTGACGATTATAATGGCGCGCAAGGATCATTCTTTGTTGATGAACTCAGATCTCGTATTGATACTGTGAAGTCTACCGATCGTATTTTCAGGGATTATTCTAAGAAAGAAAAACGTAAGAGACGTACCCGCCACGCTGACTCTGACTTATCAGAGTTTCTTGAATAAGAACTTGACATTGTGTTTCATTTCTGTTATTATTATGAGAACTGTAGTTAGTTAGGTATATTATGAAAGTCGCGATCCTGAACGATACGCATTGTGGAATCAGAAATAGTTCTGAGGTTATGATGAAGTATCAAGAGCGTTTCTATTCCGAAGTGTTTTTCCCGTATCTGTTAGAGAACAATATCACTAAGATCCTACATCTTGGTGACTACTATGACAATCGCAAGTTTATTAACTTCAAGGCGCTCGAACACAATCGAAAGATTTTTCTTGAGAAGTTGCGTGAGTATAAGATACACATGGACATCATCCCCGGCAATCACGATGTCTTCTATAAGAACACGAACGAATTGAACTCGTTGAAAGAACTTCTTGGTCACTATATGGAAGAGGTTCGTATCATCGAGAAGCCGATGGTTGTTCAGTATGACAACACTGATATTGCCTTGGTCCCTTGGATTAACGATGACAATGAAGAAGGAACAAAGAAGTTTCTTTCTAAGTGTAAAGCAGACATCGTGGGTGCTCACCTTGAGATTGAAGGTTTTGAGATGCAGGCAGGTATACCGTGTACGCATGGTATGAGTGCTGAGTCTTTTCGAAGATTCGATCTCGTGTTGACAGGGCACTTTCATACGAAGTCTACGAGAGGTAACATCAACTATCTTGGATCGCAGATGGAATTCTTCTGGTCGGACGCTCATGATCCGAAGTATTTTCACGTCCTTGATACAGACACTCGTGAAGTGATTCCAGTCCAAAACACAATTACTTTATTTCAGAAAATTTACTACGACGATGTGAATACAGAGAAAGCCGAGTTCAATTATCGTGTGGGTAAGTTGCCTGACATTGATAATAAATTCGTCAAGTTGGTCGTCGTTAACAAATCAGACCCTAAGTTATTCGAATTCTTTGTTGATCGTATTCAGTCTAAAAGAGTACACGAGTTAAAGATTGCTGAGAATTTTGAAGAGTTTGTGGGTTCTTCTGTTGAAGATGATAAAGTTTCGGTCGAATCTACCGAAGAGTTGTTGAGCAGTTATATCGATGCTGTAGAAACACCCCTTGACAAAACACGTATCAAGCATACGGTTCATGAACTCATGATCGAAGCCCAGACGCTTGATATTGTTTAGGTGATACAAAGTTACCCCTAGTAACACTTCGTCGCGCCACGCGACTCACAGACGCTCCAGTGCGATCTTACAAGACAAGAACAGACGCTTGACAATTGATAATGAATGTTGTATTATATACTATGAAAAAAGTTATGGGAGGGTGGTAAAATTATAATCTTTAAAGATTTAAGATATCGAAATTTCATCTCAACCGGTGATGTTTTTACTGAGATACCTTTGAACCGTTCTCGATCGACCCTTGTTGTTGGTCAGAATGGCGCAGGTAAATCTACGATGCTCGACGCTCTATCCTTTGCTCTTTTTGGTAAAGCGCATCGTAACATCAATAAGAATCAATTGGTCAACTCTATCAACGGTAAAGGTATGGTCGTCGAGGTTGAGTTCTCGGTTGGTCCTTCGGACTACAAAATCGTTCGAGGTGTGAAACCAACAAAGTTTGAGATTTGGAAAGACAATTTTCTTATCAATCAAGACTCACACAATAAAGAATACCAGAGAATTCTTGAACAGAACATTTTAAAATTAAATCATAAATCGTTTCACCAAATCGTCGTTCTAGGTAGTAGTAGTTTCATTCCCTTTATGCAGTTAGCCGCACAGCATAGACGTGATGTGATCGAGGATCTTTTGGACATCAATGTGTTCTCAAAGATGAACGGTATTTTGAAAGAGCGCGTATCGATCCTTAAAGAGAAAGATAGGGCGAGTCGTTCTGAAATAGAACTGATCGAAGAGAAGATTAAGAACCAGAAGAAGTATGTTGACAAACTTAAGCAGTTAGGTCAAGAACAGAAAGAAGACCGGCGTAAAGAAATCACATTGCTCAACGAACAGATTGATGCTCTGATGCTTGAAAAAAGTAATGTTGATGAGTCGTCACTGGACGAGTACAAAACTCAAATCATAAATCTGAATAAGAAAGTTCGTGAGGTAGAGAAGTTTGATCACCAGTTCAAGGTGAAGCAAAAAGAATTAAACAAAGATATTTTGTTTTACAAAGACAACACCACCTGCCCTACATGTGATCAAAACATTAGTGACGAACTAAAAGATGATAAGACTCAAAAAGCATCTACGAAGTGGGACGAACTTGAAGAGGGTAGACATGTAGCGAGTGCTAACCTCAACACCCTGAACGGTCAGTTAGATCAGGTTGAGTTAGTGATTGTAGACTTACAGAAAAAAATTAATGAAGAGTACCAGACCAACGTAAAGATACAACAAGCCCAGAGTCGTATTAGTCAACTCTTAGAAGAACTGTCCAGGTTTGAAACAGAGACAGGTAGTGTTGAAGAGTCGACGGAACAACTCAATGATTATATGTCAGAACATTCGAGGCTCAAAGACGAACGTATGACTTTGGTTGATGATAGTGCTTACAATGCCGTCATCACCGAACTACTCAAAGATACTGGTATCAAGACCAAGATCATCAAGCAGTATTTGCCTGTGATCAATAACCTTGTTAACAAGTATCTGCAAGTGTTAGATTTCTATGTGTCGTTCCATCTTGACGATACATTCAAAGAGTCCATTCGATCTCGTTATCGTGATGTGTTCTCATACGATTCGTTTAGTGAGGGTGAGAAACAACGTATCGATCTAGCCTTGTTGTTTACTTGGCGAATGATTGCTAAGATGAAAAACAGTGTCGCAACAAACCTGTTGATTCTTGATGAGACTTTTGATAGCAGTTTGGATGCTGATGGTGTGGACAACCTGTCTAAAATTCTTGAAACGCTTGACGAAGAAACTCGTGTGTTTGTTATATCGCACAAGGGTGAATTGCTCGAAGGTAAGTTTGATGATAAGATTGAATTTGTTAAATCTAAAAACTTCAGTAAGATCGCTTGACAACAAGCGCAGAAAAGTGTATAATTTACTAAAATTAACGCGCATAAAAATGTGAGGATATTATGGAACTAAATGACAAAACTTTGGCGGTACTAAAAAACTATGCGACAATCAATCCGAATGTCGTGATCAATGAGGGTAATGTACTCAAAACAATTTCTGAAGCGAAGAATGTTTTGAGTTCTGCGGAACTCGATGATACTTTTCCTAAGACGTTTGGTATTTACGACCTGAACGAATTCTTAAATGTATTGTCCCTCGTTGATTCCCCGAATTTAAAATTCGAAGACAATTATGTTTTAGTATCAGACGGTAGTGGGCGTACTCGTATTAAGTACTTTTATTCTGATATAGATATGCTCACAGTGCCAAGCAAAGACATCATTATGCCTGAAGCAGAAGTGTCGTTCTCTTTTGATCGTGAAACACTTTCAAGAGTCAAACGCGCCGCCTCTGTACTAGGTCATACCGAGTTGTCTGTGTCTGTCATTAACAATGTTCTTTCTTTGTCCGTCGTCGACCAAAACGATAAAACATCTAATGTGTTCTCGATTGATGTTGATGGGACTTACAAGAACGAAAACTTCAATTACGTTTTCAATATCTCAAACTTGAAAATGATTGATGACGATTATCGCGTAGACATCTCGTCGAAGTTGATTTCACATTTTGTGAATGAACAAAGCGGTATACAATACTGGGTAGCACTTGAAAAAACTAGCACATACGGAGAGTAATATAATGGCTAATAAAGAAATAATGGACCTTGCGAATCGTGTAACTCGAAGCGCAGTCGCGGTTGTTGACACGGTAACATCGAGAGGTGGTTTTCGTGGCGAAGAACTTTCGACTATCGGGCAGTTGCGGGATCAATGTATTCAGTTGATTCAGTTGATTGAACAGATCGAATCTGAAGATGCGGCTGGTGACTCTGACTAAAAAATGTGATATAATAAACTCTTATGAAAAAATTCTGGACTATTTGGAAGTATAGTTTAGGTGGGTACTCCGATGACAAAACAGAACCTTACGATAATGCTATTACGATTGTAAGGACTCTTGTCATCGGAGTAAATTTTGTGACATGTTTCTTCATTATGTCGAACGTGGTTCACAATTGGTAATATATTATGGAGTAGTTTATGTCCAAAGATTTTCTCTGGTGTGAGAAACATCGTCCTCGTAAGGTAGAGAATGCGATTCTACCTAAAAAATTAAAAGATGTTTTTCTTAAGATCGTCAAGTCTGGTGAATTGCCTAATATGCTCTTCACTGGCACCGCTGGTCTTGGTAAGACTACTATTGCTCGTGCTATCTGTGATGAACTTGGTTATGACTATATTCTGATCAATGGCTCGGAAGACGGTAACATTGATACCTTACGTGGCAAGATCAAAAGATTTGCTTCGTCTGTCTCACTGGGTGGCGATGTCAAAGTCGTTATCCTAGATGAGGCTGACTATCTTAACCCTCAATCAACTCAACCTGCTCTTCGCGGGTTCATCGAAGAGTTCTCTAGCAATTGTCGATTTATTCTGACGTGTAACTTCAAGAATCGAATCATCGAACCTCTACACTCACGGTGTGGTGTATATGAATTCAATACTACTAAGAAAGAGATGCAGGTTCTCTGTTCCGATTTCTTTGTTAGGTTGATGAGCATTCTTGAATCTGAGGGCGTCGACTTCAATAAAGATCTGATCGCACAACTGATCATGAAACATGCACCTGATTGGAGACGTGTGATCAATGAGTGTCAGCGATTCTCGATCGGCGGTCAATTAGAAACCACTGTACTCGACAACGATGCGAATGATAACTATAATCTTCTCTTCAAGTCACTAAAAGAAAAAGACTTTAAGAAGATGCGTAGTTGGGTCGCGCAGAATGTTGATGTTGATGTCTCTGCTATTTTTCGACACATCTATGATAATATGTACACTCATGTCGATCCCGCATACATACCACAACTCGTATTGGTGCTCGCCGACTATCAGTACAAGAATGCATTTGTTGCGGACCATGAACTGAATGTCGTTGCATGTATGACCGAGATTATGGCTAACGTTGAGTTTAAGTAATGAACCCCTTTGATTATGTAAATGCAATTAACCATAGCAAACAAGACCTGATGACCGACGACCTGAAAGAGAAAGCATATAACTCTTTCCTTGTCAATCGATCGTTAAGTTATTTTCCCGATACTGTTGCGGCGGCTAACATCGTCAACCAGTATCATCACCTTGATAAGAAACTTCAATTCCATTTTTTACTAAATATAGTCAGAAAACGAAAACGCTTCTCTAAATGGCAGAAGCAAACTGTTTTCGATGATGTGGAAGCGGTAAAAGAGTATTATGGATACAGCAACGAAAAGGCGCGTTCTGCCCTGTCACTTCTTTCACCGGATGAAATAGAAGAAATAAAAAAAAGGATTTATAAAGGTGGAAGAAAATAATAGAATTTGGAAACCAGCAGATATGCTGGAAATTATACTGAATGAACCTGACGACTTTCTTAAAGTACGCGAAACTCTCACCCGTATGGGTGTAGCGTCACGACGTGAGAATAAACTGTTCCAGTCTTGTCATATCTTACACAAACAAGGTAGGTACTTTATCGTCCACTTCAAGGAGTTATTCTTACTTGACGATAAAAAATCTAGTTTAGAAGACTCGGACCTTCTACGACGAAATACTATTGCTACTTTGCTCGCAGACTGGGGTCTGGTTCAAATCGTAGACAAGTCTCAGGTCGCTGAATGTGCGCCTCTTCGTCAGGTCAAGATCATTTCCCACAAAGATAAAGACCAGTGGGAACTTTGCCCGAAATATAAAATCGGGAATAAGTAACCCCAACTTCGTTATGAGGCAACTATAATATGATACAGGCTTATATGAATGTCGATTTAAATAATCCTCTTGCCGTAAAGTACCACCAACTCTCTTTAAAATCATTTGAATGTGTAAAAGATATTTTTAATATCAATGTTCTTCAGTGTATAACGCCTGACACACTTCTGGATATTTCTTTCTCTGATAAAAAGAAACGATCGCCTCAGGAGGAAGCTACAATTTGTTCTCAGTATCGATTGATAGAACGAATCTCACAAGGCGAGAAGTTGTTCGTTATGGAACACGACGCTTATCTCATTCCCGAGAGAGAGACAATATTCCGCACGATTATGTCCGACTACGAGAAGATGCTTACCTGTAATGTAGGTATCGCAATGGAATGTTATACTACACATCCTTCTGTTGCAGAACTGTTCTGTGAGTTAGTAAGAAACGATTCTACTACTCGACAAAAAGGACCTATGGGCATTCTTCATTACGCAACAGATGTGATTGCTAGAGGAAACAATTCTGACCGTAACTGTGTATATTGGCCGAAAAAAGGCAACCGCAACGAGACTGGGATTGATGTAAATGTGACAGAGTCGCATAGCAGACCTAAAATTGTAATAGACGCACCTGTTACTCAGTTGGTTGATATTCGACAGGGAACGACAATAGTAGATCGGCCTCACATCCAAAATATTTACACATCCGAACTTCATCCAAACTTTCATTTCGTGGACATTGACAATCTCGAAGAAAAGTAGTATAATTATACAATGAAAAAAATGAAATTCTATACAAACATATCTCGTTACGGCAACAAGATACTCTATCGTGGTATTGAGGATGGTAAGCCCGTTCAATTCCGCATCCCCTTCAAACCAACACTCTATGTCGAATCGTCCAAGGCGACCGGCAAATACAAAACTCTGTATGGCAAATCGGTCGCGCCGATGGAGTTCGATGGTATGCGTGAAGCGTCAGACTTCATCAAGCAGTATGAAGATGTCCCTAACTTTGGCGTACATGGTCAGTCTAATTTCGTCACTCAGTTTATTTCGAGTGCGTTTCCTAGAGATGTCAAGTTTGATATCGACAGCATAAATGTATCGACGATCGACATCGAGGTTGCTTCTGATAAGGGCTTTCCCGAACCAGAACACGCGAACCATCCTGTGATTTCGATTGCTATTCGGAACAATCAAAGCGACACTTACTATGTCTGGGGTCTAGATCAGTATGACACATCCCTGAATGACAATAATGTTGAGTTCTTTTACTGTGAGACTGAACAGAATCTTCTCAAAGCATTTCTTGGGTGGTGGCAGAGTAATTATCCCGACATCCTGACTGGATGGAATTCGAAGTTGTTTGATATGACGTATCTCGTCAATCGAATAAACAAGGTTCTCAGTAGTGAGTTCAGCAAGAGACTATCCCCTTGGGGTCTTCTTCGTGAAAGAAAGATTCGAACGCTGGGTGGTCGTGAACAAATAACCTATGATCTTGAGGGTATCACACAACTCGATTACCTAGATTTGTTTAAGAAGTTCACACTCAATACTTACGGTCAGCAAGAATCTTATAAACTGGATCATATTGCTCACGTCGTTCTTGGTGAAAGTAAACTATCGTATGATGAGTATGGTTCGCTTCACTCATTGTATAAGAATGACTACCAGAAGTTTATTGACTACAACATCAAAGACGTTGAACTGGTCCATCGTTTCGAAGAAAAGATTGGTATCATCTCACTGGTACTGACGATGTCTTATTCTGCGAAGACAAACTATGGTGATGCTCTGGGTACGACTGCGATCTGGGACTCAATCATTTACAACGAACTGATTGATAAGAACGTTATCATACCACCTCGCCCATCGATAGAACATGATGCGGGCAAGATCGTTGGTGGTTATGTAAAAGACCCTCAGGTTGGCGCACACGACTGGGTCGTATCATTCGATCTAAACTCTCTGTATCCTAATATCATTGTACAATACAACATGTCTCCCGAGACGATGTGTTATAACGAAGATATGGAAACAACAAAGTGTGCGAACGGTGCGATGTTTCGAAAAGATTACGAGGGTATCATCCCCAAAGTAATTCGAAAGTTCTATGACAATCGTGTCACCATAAAGAAACAGATGCTTGAAGCCAAGTCAGAGTATGAGAAAGCGCCAACAAAGCGGCTTGAGAATCTCATCGCCAATCTAGATAACCAACAGATGGGAATCAAGATTCTCATGAATTCACTTTATGGTGCTCTTGCCAACAAATACTTTCGATACTTTGATCACCGTATCGCAGAAGGTGTCACGCTGTCAGGTCAGAGAGCGATCAAGTGCGCTGAGAAAGCAGTCAACGACGAGATGATAAATTTGCTTGGTGTCGAGTCGGACTATGTGGTTGCGATCGATACGGATTCTGTTTATATCAACATGGCACCTTTGGTCGAGAAGTTCAACCCAAAAGATCCTGTGAAGTTCCTCGACAAGATTTGTTCGGATCATTTTGAGAAAGTCATCAGCAAAGCCTACCAAACTCTCGCGGCCGAGACAAGTGCGTATGAGAATCGTATGGTCATGGGTCGCGAGGTGATTGCCGATCGTGGTATCTGGATGGCGAAGAAACGTTACATTCTGAATGTACACAACAACGAGGGTGTTCAGTACGCCACCCCCAAGTTGAAGATGATGGGTATCGAAGCGATCAAGTCTAGTACGCCTCAGATCGTTCGTGACAAGTTCAAAGAGATTTTCCGAGTTGTCGTAGAGGGCACTGAATTCGACACACAACGCTTCATCCTTGACTTCAGATCAGAATTCAAGAGTCTCTCACCCGAAGACATTGCGTTTCCTCGTGGTGTGTCAGAGATCACAAAGTGGGTAGACCGCAAACTGATCTATGGCAAAGGCACCCCAATTCATGTACGTGGCTCTCTACTATATAATCATCACCTGAAGTTAAATGGATTGACTGATAGATATGAACGAATACAAGACGGTGAAAAGATTAAGTTTGTGTATCTGAAAGTGCCGAATAAGATTAGAGAAAATATCATATCGTTCCCCACTCAATTGCCCAAAGAATTTGGTTTGCATTCCATGATAGACTATGATAAAATGTTTAACAAAACATTCTTAGATCCTTTGACGCCAATTCTTGATGCTGTTGGTTGGGACTTCGAACCAAAAGCGACACTTGAGGAGTTTTTCGGATGAATATAGAACACCTATCTTTCCCTGATCAGGGGTGGGGTTACATGCCCGCAACCGAAGAAATGTTCAATGTCTTTAGGAGTTGTCAAGAAAGGTATCATCCAAAGAGAGTTCTTGAAATAGGATTTCATTTAGGTCATTCCACGACATACCA
>Ga0206126_10001587_pt1 | contig 26926 bp, 30 predicted proteins | sample Helgoland_Spring_5_FD_148621 | JGI IMG/M metagenome (GOLD analysis project Ga0206126, IMG submission 148621) | Pelagic subsurface seawater microbial communities from Kabeltonne, Helgoland, North Sea - Helgoland_Spring_Bloom_20160412_1 | ecosystem: Environmental > Aquatic > Marine > Epipelagic ...
GTGTGTTTAAGGTGTGTTTTTGATTTTAGCGATTTTTTGGAATTTAGCACTAGATTAAGTCACTGTTATTGTTGACTTAAATGGTGCCCGAGGGCGGAATCGAACCACCGACACGAGGATTTTCAATGGAGGTGGTGTAATTTAGACATTTATTATCAATGGCTTGCGTGGCAATATTTTTGGTGTGCGTGCGAGTGTGTTTTTGGTGTCATTTTGAGGGTAGGGCGGAAACGCTGTGTTGGACACAGTAATCGCAGACTTCTAATTGTAACACACTGTTCAACATTCCAAAAGACGCAAGACTGGACACGGACTGAATGAAGTGGACGTTCACTCGGACTATTGTTTATGGCCGAAGTGCGGACGAAGCGACAGATCGCGCGTCGCCCGCGACGGGATGCGCCCGAACAGCACGGGAATTGCTCCGACTGCCGTGAGCGATCCGGCGGCAAGGCTTCCGAGAAAGCCGAGCATTATCGGAGACAGGTTTTCCATAAGCGGGCCAGATTATCCTTCTGCGTAGCTTGAAAAGACTTCGGTCGACCCGTCCTCGCGGATGAGGAAGACATCATAAGCTTCACGATTTTCTTCCGGCCCCATGCCGGGCGAGCCATAGGGCATTCCCGGAACGGCGAGGCCGACGGCGTCCGGGCGTTCCTCAAGAAGGCGGCGGATATCAGCGGCCGGGACATGGCCTTCAATCACGTAGCCCTCTATGAGCGCGGTATGGCAGGAGACCATGCGCTGCGGCACGCCGTTGTCGAGCTTGAAACGAACCAGCGACCCGCCAAACATGTTCTCGCCCGTCGGCGCGAATCCGTTTTCCTCGAGATGGTTCATCCAGGACAGGCAGCAGCCGCATCCGTTGGTCTTGCGGACGTCTATCGCTGTTGCCTCTGCGAGGGCCTGGGCCGCCGGGAACAGGGCGAGCGCGATGGTCAGAGCTTGGGTCATGCGTTTCATGGGTCAGAGCCTTTCGGTTGTCGTCTGGGCAATTTCGCTGTCAAGGTTTTCAGTCAGAAGCGCGCGCGCCGCGGTCAGACGCAACAGCGCGGCGGTATCATCCACCTCGTTCTCTGCGGCTTCGGCGAGCCGGTCGTCAGAGAGAGGGTCAGTCGGACGCCCATCTACGAGGACTTCGTAGTGCAGGTTGGGACCTGTCGCTGTGCCAGTTGCGCCAACGCGCCCGATCACATCTCCCGCCGCCACGAGTTGGCCCTGTGTTAGGCCCTCCGGCACGGCGCTGAGATGCGCGTAGCGCGTCATGGTCTCCGAGCCGTGAGAGATTTCAACCACGCGTCCATAGCCGCCTCGCCAGCCGATAAAGCTGACCCGGCCCGGTGCCGTCGTCCGTACCGGCGTCCCGCTTGTCGCGGCAAAATCGACGCCGGTGTGCATCCGGACGTTTCCGTAGGCCGGATGTGTGCGGCGCCCGAACACCGAGCTGAGGCGCGCGCCCTCAACCGGCTGTGCAAAGACGCGAAGCACTTCGCCATCGACGTAGATCGTCGCCTGACCGCTGCCGTCGTCCGGCCAAACGATCTCGTAAAGCGAATCGCCGATTTCCAGTGCGGCGAAGGCGAGGTCCGGCTGTCCGATCTTGTCATCGCCGACGCGCGTCTCGCGCCAGAGAAGCCTTAGTGTCTCCCCTCCAGCCATCTCACGGCGGAAATCCACGGTTCCACCCAGCATTTGCGCAAGGTCCACGGCAAATCGGGCGGGGATGCCGGCATTGTCGAGTGCCGCGAAGATCGAGGTGTCGATCACGGCCTCCCCAGCAAGGGTTACCATCTCCGGATCCGGCGCCACGACCTGCGTGGACACCTGCTCGCCAAAAAGCACCTCGATCCGCACCCCGTCCTCGACGGCGAGCGAGACGGTGCGGGGGCTGCCATCCATAGTCGAAACAACAGTGACCGAATTCCCCGGCCGCAACCGTCGCAGATCGTATTCCGCGCCAAGTGCAAGGGCGACTTCCGCCCGGTCGGCTCCCGCAAGACCGGCTTCGGAAAGCAAGGAGCCGAGCGTTTCACCAGAAGAGATGTCGCGAGACCAAGTCAACAGGGGCGGTTCGATGGCCTGCATCGGCCTGTCAACAACAGCGGCCTGCAGCAGGGGCAAGGGGCCGAAGCCGGGTGTATCTTCCACCCACGCCGTAGCTGGCAGCGACAACGGAATATCCAGGCTCCGGGGAGCTTCAGGACGCTGGGGCATCCAGCTACCTGCCTGGGCAAGTTCTGGCGGCACGGGTTCTTTCGACAGAACATCGAAGAAGGCGATAGCCGTCCCCGAAACGGTCCCCGCAAGCGCGACACCTGCCGCAAAAGTTCTGAGCCTCATGTCGCTTCCTCCGTTTCTTCTTCCAACGCGCGGCGGATCTTCGGTACCGCGAATTCCCTCGGTTCATGATAGTCAATCATGGTGACGAACGGTCCAGCGGCACCGAACAGGAAGACGCTGGCCGTGTGGTTCATCGTGTAGTCGCCGCCTTCCGTGGGCACCCGCTCGTAGGCAGCGCGGAAGCCGTCCGCGATGCGCGCAATCTGCCCCTCCGGTCCCGTCCAGCCGCGGATCGCTGGGTGGAAATAACTGACATATTCTGCCATCGCCTCGACGGTATCGCGCTCGGGATCGACCGTGATGAAAACCACGTTCAACTGTTTGGCTTCGTCTCCTAAATCGTCGAGCCAACCTGAAATGTCCGAGAGCGTGGTCGGGCAGACATCGGGGCAGTAAGTGAAACCGAAGAACGCCATCGTCGGTCGCCCGATCAGGGTTTCTGGCCCGACCTCGTTGCCTTCATGGTCAGTCAGGCGGAAATCCATCTCGGTCAGAGCCATAGGCCGCTGCCCGATAGGTTCGGGCGCACCGGGTCCGTCGACCCGCCACCAACCGACGAAGAGCGTCAAGGCAATTGCACCGGCACCAACCGCGCCGTATCCTGCGATCGTCCTTCGTCGCATTAGTCTTCCGGTCCGCGTGCGGCGATGCCAAGGATCGGCACCTCGACTGTCACCTCGCGCCCGTCGACAAAAAGTAGGGTCAGCGGAAAGGTTTCCCCTTCCGTCATGGGTTGTTGTAGCCGCATCAACATCGCGTGGAGGCCGCCCGGCTCAAGCGCGACGCTCTCGCCCGGGGCGATCGCGATCTCACCTGCCGCGCTCATGGAACTCACACCTTCGGCATTGGTCTTCGTCTCGTGGATCTCGGGCATCATCGCGAGGGGTGTTGAAAGACCAATCAGCGTCACCGGCTCGTCGCCAGTGTTGCGGATCGTCATGTAGGCGGCCCCCGGGCGGTTCATCCCTATGGAGGCGCGGGACCAGGCGCTTTCGACGACGACATCCACGGGTCCGGCCAGTGCGGGTACTAAGAGCCCTCCAAAGGTCAAGAGCGCGGCCAGTGTGCCCGTCATAATAATCTTTTTCATCGTTTTGGTCCTGCCTTTTCCATTCAGCTTTGCACGGCGGCAACTTCCGCGGCCACTAATCGACGCAGTTCTGCCTCCCCGAATGGATCGAGCGACTTGCCGTTTACAAAGAAAGTAGGAGTCTGGCGAACTCCCACGGTTTCGACGTCCGCACGATCCTGATTCAGGATCGCAACGACATCCGGTGCCAGCATTTGCGTGCGCGCGGCCTCTGCATCGAGTCCGGCAGTGGCGGCGATCTGGAGGATCAGACCGGGCTCAGGCGCGCCGTGCGACGCCCATCTCGGCTGATCCCGCAGAACGGCTTCGAGCACCGGCTCGTAAACGCCTTGCATGCGTGCTGCCTCGAGCACGCGGATCGCTTCCTCGGATGCCTCGCCATGAAACGCGGTGTAGCGGATAACGACGCGGACGGCATCTCCATGCTGTGCCATGATGTCCTTCACGATCGGATGGAAGGCGCGGCAAGCCTCGCAGGCCGGGTCAAAGAATTCGACAATCGTGACGGGCGCGTCGGCAAGTCCGAGGATGGGCGAGTAAGAGCGGATCATCGCGTCCGCGAGTTCCGGCGCAACGGTTTTTGCTTCGGCCGCGGGGCCGGGGCGAGCCGCGTACCAAGTGGCTCCGCCGAAACCGGCAACGCCGAGGGCGAGAACGGACAGGATTAAGCCGCGTCGATTCATGTTTGTGTTTCCTTCAATGAAAGTGCCGACAGGAACCCGATCAGTGCGAAGGCGACCAGCGCCATCAGCGGGATCGGAATGCCGAAGACCAATTGGTTATCATCGGTGCAAGAGGGGCCGGTGGCCGTGCAGGGCTGGATGCGTTCTGGGATCAGGCCCGCGTAGAGGCCCATGTGCCACAGGGCGACCACGCCACCACCAAGCGCCAGAGCGATGCCATAGCGCCCGACGCTGCCGTCTCGCCACCAAAGGCCGAGGCCGAGAATGATCGCGAGCGGGAACATGAAGGCGCGCTGGAACCAGCACAGCACGCAGGGTGTCTGCCCCATCACTTCGCCGATGAAAAGTGCAGCAAGCGAGGCGACGAGGGCAACGATCCATGCCAGCCCGAGGGCGGTTTCTGCGGGTACGCGGTTCATGTCGGTCAGATCCTCTCTTCCAGATCGGCGAGAATCTCTTCAGCGGACGTGCCATGGGGCCATGAGTCTGCAAAGCCTGCCTCGGGGTCGAATAGAAACAGATGTGACGTGTGGCCCATTGTGTAGCCATCCGGAGCTGTAGCCTCTTCGATGCGTTCAAAGAAGATCGGAAACGTTTCGGATGTAGCGGCGATCTGTTCGGGCGTACCTGTCAGCCCGATGATGTTCGCATCGAACAGCGGAACGAATTCGGCGAGTGCCATGGACGTGTCCCGTTCGGGGTCGATGGTTATGAAAATCGGCTGGACCCTCACGGCATTGTCGCCCAGACCGTCCATCACCGCCGCGACCTCAGACAGTGTCGACGGGCAGACATCGGGGCAGTTGCTGAAGCCGAAAAATACCAACATCCAACGCCCCGAAAAGTCTTCTTCTGTGCGAACCATACCTTGGTGGTCCGTCAATTCGAATGCGGCGAGAAACGCCGGATCGGTGTCGGTTCGGGCGCGGTCAGCGCGATAGTCCGACCAGAGCAAAAGCCACACGAAGGCAAGCGCCGCGGCGCCTGCCAAAACCCAAAGAAATTTCTGTGCCGATGTAAGGGACAAACCTGCGCGCCTGATTTTGATTCTTGATTATTGTCGCGTTTACATCCTTTAGCTACTAGAGGTTCAAGCGCGAAATCACGTTGTGGCTTAAACTCACGCGTCTGTGAATCCGGCACCTGTCTATTGGGGCGGCAAAACCTACAAAGACTGTAACTTTTTCATGGAGGCGAAGATGCTCACGATCGGCACTCTGTCAAAGAAGACGGGCACAAAGGTGCAGACCATTCGGTACTACGAGCAGATCGGGCTCATGCCCGAACCTGGCCGGACTGAAGGCGGACAGAGGCGCTATGACAATGCACAGCTCGACCGACTGTCCTTTATCCGCCATTCGCGACAACTCGGCTTCTCACTTGATGCGATCCGCGAGCTGCTCGACCTCAGCGACCAGCCCAATCGGCCCTGCGAAGAAGCCGACGCGATTGCCCGTCGCCAGCTAAACCAGGTGGAACAGCGCATGGCCCGTCTGAAGGCGCTGCGCACCGAACTGAAACGCATGGTTCACGAATGCAGCGGTGGACGTACCGCCGATTGCAAGGTGCTTGAGGTGTTGCAGGATCATTCCGAATGTTTGACCGAACATGACGAGATTGGCGCCTGAGATGCCTGCCGCGCTTGCATACCCGCTTGCGGCCTTGGCCGAGATCGCCGGGTGTTTCGCGATCTGGAGCTGGTGGCGCCTCGGCGCATCCGCGGCTTGGCTCGTACCCGGTATTGTAGCCTTGGTGGTATTCGGGTGGCTTCTGGCGCAAGTCGAAACGGTTGCTGCGGGCCGCGCCTTTGCCGCCTATGGCGGAGTCTACATTGCGGCTTTGGTACTGTGGATGTGGCTTGCAGAGGGTCACAGACCGGACAGGTGGGATGCGCTTGGCACAGCCGTTTGATTGCTCGGCGCAGCTATAGCACGGAACAGCTTGCTGATCACCTCATGGGTGTTGGAGCTGTCCTTCTCGCTCATGCGTTCGATCGTGCCAGTGAACTGATCAGGGTTTCTGAAAATATCTGTGTCTTCTGCAAAGAAGCAAAAGATCAGCCGCGCCATAAAATGGTTCATATCATGGCGGCGCTCAGCAGTGCCCCATTCAGGATTGTCTTTAAGCAGCTCAACGTAGAGGCGATTGAGGCGACCAGTGGCCTTAATATCAAACGAGCTTTCGCGGATTTTTTTAACCGTGCTGATACCAGCAAGAGGTAAGAAAAAGCCAAAGTGGTCGGAAAAGTCTTTATAATCACAAGCGATAGTTTCGCCTGTATTCAAGTCTTCTGCTTCAAGCACAATGCCATCTGTCGCCAAGACGAATTTTGCTTTTGATTTTACTGTGGCAGGGCTCGCCTTCAGTTGTGCGAGCGTGTTGGAAACACCGCCCTCATTGCAAACCTGGAGGTGAATGTTATTAGCTTGAAGCAATCCGCCTTGATCAGACTTGTTTGACGTGCCCGCGCGCAACCGCTTGATCGTCGTCGACTTGTTCCCAAAAGCTTCAAGAAAAGCATATGGAAATTCGTCAGGGTCGAATGGCAGCTCTGCAAGTGCAGATACTTGTTCCTCAATTTCAACAGCGTTCATGCTCACAGCCCACTAATTTTTATGAGAAGGTTAGGGCATTTGAACTATGCCTGCCAGCCCTTTGAGCAATGAACATTTACAAGCTATGGTTTGCGGCAATCTGCACGGTTCCATCCAAAAACGCAGCGTAGCGCAGTAACCCTAGTTGCTCGCTACACTGAGCGCCGACCCAACGTGGTCACCGCCTACAGCTTGCGCACAGACGGCGTATGACGCCACAATACTCAGTCGCCGGATATTGGCCCCTGCGCGGCTTGCGGCTTGAGCCTGTCGTAGTCAGCCTGTGATGTTGCAGTTGATAGTGCTGAGGGCATGCCACCACTTGCAGCGTCTGGCCCTGCCTGTTGTTGACTTGGCACATTCGGCTTTGGGACGGGCGGAGCTGCAATGGCTTTCCCAACACGTGACTTTGGCTGCTTTTTGCCCTTTACGTCGCCACCCTTGAGGCGCGTCTCAAGCTTGTTTGCCAAGAAGCTTGTGGTGTTGGCAAAAGTTTTAATGTCCTCAATGGCTTGATCCAGCTGAACGCTAGCTGAAGCCTTCTCAATCACATCTATCAGTCGGCGTAGTTCCTCGCGATCAGTCATGTGCGCCTCCAGCTAACAGGAGTGGGGTATGCAAAAGGCCACCCAGACTTGATAAGTACTTCCCTACAAAAAACCGCAGCGCAGATTTTTGAGGCTGCAGAACCCATTTCGGATGATCACTCATACCGCCATCCGTTCTGGCGCACGCCACACTGCCTCTGCTTGCGTAGCTATGGCCCTATCACAAAGTGCCTTAAGGTTTGCCAAACGCTCACCCCATGCTTGATGCTGTGGCTGATCACTGGCAGCCAATCGCGCTGCATAATACCCGAGTTTGCTGGAGCAAATGCTCAGCGTGCCCACACTAGGTTCTGTGTTGTGATAGCGTAGCACGCGGATATAGCCCTCACTGCGTCCCAGCCAACTGTGACAGAACTCTGGTGTGTTTTGCACGATGCCCGTGGCGATCAACTCATCGCGCATGTGTTCTAAAAGTCTGATGCTCATCCAATCCTCCAATGCGTTGTTTGCATTGTATTTATCTCAAAGCTGACGAGCTGACGCAGTTCTATGCCGCGCGTGATGTCTTAATCTTCACACTGCCGTTTCTGCCCTGTTTTGCGCCTTCGTTGATAAATACATGCGGAGAACCACAATGGCATATGAGCAACGCAAACAAGAACGACTGGCATTGGTGCAGCACCTAATGGCCCAAGACTGGGATGTGTTTGGCACGCTCAAGTTCGTGAATGGCAGAACCATTGGCAGGCACAGCGCCAGCAAGCTCTTACGCAGCTACTGGAACAAAATAGATCGCGTGATCTACGGCAAAGCTGCTGAGCGTCAGAACATGCGAGTTCCGCGCTGGTGCTTTGCACATGAGGGCGCGGATTATGAGAACTTCCATGTTCACTTCGTTATGCCAAGCCCACTGCAGGACACGGAAAAGACATGCTGTTTGCTCAATGCAATCTGGGCACAACATCACACACAAACAGCGCCACTCGTTAAAAACTGGATCATGCCCGTACAAGACCGTGCAGCTGTGACAAGCTATGTCACTCACGAGTATTGGCGCATGGGCAGTGACACCATCTCAGACAACCTTTGCTGGGATAGTGCACAGTTAAACTTTGCGCCCAACGACAACTACGCCCAACAGCAGGCATATCGTATTACACGGGCGGCCAGCCCACTCTGGCTACAGCAGGCAAAACAGGCATTAAACACACAACAGGCACAATATGAGGCAAGCGGTGATTTGCAGATGATGGAGCGTGGCTAAGCCCCTTCGCGCAGCAAACACCTGAGCAGTTTGAACAGGGTAAATGCCAAAGGCGCAGGTCTTGGCACATCCTTGTTCACGAGCAAGTGTTCGAACTAACAAAGGTTCAAAAGAACACAGAACATCAAGGCTAGCTCAAACGAATTTGATCAAACACAGTTGAAGTTATACAGCAGACACAGCGTCAGCGGAGCAAACCGTTAGACGCTTTTTTTGTGGGCGCAGGGTCGGTGTGTGCGCGCTGCCTTTTATAGCCTGATCATTAAGCGCGAACATATGTGATCAATGCCGCACTTATCTGCGCATTACCCTACAATTCAATATTATCAAATAAATTCAGATACTTGACTGTCTTTTCGGTCGTCCAATGTTTCATTTGAACATACGCTTTAACTGTCACTAAACAGCTAGGAGCGCACATGACACATTTGGCAAAGCTTACATTCAAAACCGTTGATCGCAGCACCAAACGCGATCCCATTATTGCTCGACGTGACAAACTCGTAGCAGGGCTTAAGGAACAAAAGTTGGTTCATACAGCAGCACTCAACAAGCAAGATCATCGCGTCGAACGACACAAATGGATGACCAATGACATGGGGGAACGTGTGGCCGTCAAAGCCATGCGCACTGTGCGCCCGTGGTTCTTTGCTCAAGACGGCGGCTGGTATGTGCAGTGCCGCTATGGGGCTCGTGTGATCGCGGCAGATGGCACCAACAACGCGGTGTTTGTGAAGTCATTGGATGAGGTGGCAGCTGTGCTTGATGCATTCCTCAATGCAGCAGCTGCGGGGGAGTTGGACGGTGCCATCACTAAGGTGGCAGAGCGGCAACCACGCATCAAACCCGGGGCAGCCAAGGCAGCAGCAAATGCCTGACGCAACTACAAACCCTGGCGCAGCTAAAATAAGGGCACTTAATGATCGAGCGCGGCAGCGTCTTGATCATTGTCGCTGGATACTCACTCAGGGCGTATTGTCTTGCGACCCCATCACAGTCGCAGAGCTGCTGATTGCCGTAGAGGGTTTTGATGCCTTTACGCCAGACAATGACCCATATGCGGAGCATGACTTTGGGGTCATCAAGCTCTCAGATGACACGTTCTTTTGGAAATTCGACTATTACGATCTAGACTTGCAGATGCATTCGCCAGACCCAACAGATACAAATGTAACCACCCGTGTGCTCACCATCATGCTTGCAGATGAGTATTGAGATCACTTACGGATCAGTCCAACACAAACACAGCAAATCTGCCCTATAAAATGTCAGCACTATTCATTAGGCCAGTTGTGCGAACGCAAATCAAACACTGTGTTTCAACATGCAGTGTTAACACTGCACTTTAAAACACAGTGTTTGGCAAAAATAGCAAACACTGCATTTCCAAACACAGTGTTTGCCTTTATATTAAATTATATCAATGGCTTAAGAAATTGAAATTTGTGTTGATGCGTCATCGCCTCTGCGCTTTTGGGAACTCTCCATGCCCAACGTGTTCAATATATTGTGCTGCTAAACGCAAATATCGATTGGCTTTGTTCGCAATGCTCATCTGTGCGCGCCTGTTATGGGCTTCGGCTATAATTGCAGCACGTGTGCGCTTTTCTCCATATTTAGGTGGAGCAAATATGTTTGCCTTAAAGCCAGCGAGTGTAGCTAACTCGTAGGCGGAGGCCTTGGGATGAGTGCAGCGTAAATCCCAAACGGCTAAAACCTTATGCAGTGTGTGGGCTGAGACGTTTGTATAAATGGGATATTTTGCAGTTGAGGTCTGTTTGGGCAGCACCGGTGGCATAGTGTTGTGCGCTTGCATGTGCAGGGCTTTGATTTCTTCTTGAATTTGGCTAAGTGGCCTATGAGGATCAATTTGATAGAGCAGTGCTGTGTCTTCTAGTGGTGCTTTTATCTGATCAATCAGTGCAGTTTTTTCTGCAAACAGATATTTATGGCTTCTCCACCACGACAAAAAATCAGTCTCAAAAATATCACCAAAGTCGTCATAAAGCGCTGACAGCTTGCCTTGACCGAACTGCCTGCAGGTTTTTTGATAATGGGTGTTTCGCTTTAAAAATGCCCACCACCAGTAATATATGGAAGCTTTGAAAGCTGGGGCATCCCGATAAGGCAAGTTGCGTGGTATTCGGAACCTAGAGTGTTGGGGTGCGCTAATGTCAGGTGGTGCCGTAGTAAAAATAAGTGGCTGATCTTTGATTAAGGTCCTTTCTGTGACCATGACTCCATCTCCTTCATGATGAATATGGACTCAAATCTAGAGCGATTTTTGAAATAGCATAGTCTCAATCTGAAATTCTAAGGGCTTTAATAGTCTTCATTGTTCAAGACTTCCTGCCGCGCCTTAAAAGTTCAGATGGTAAAAAAATGGCCCCTAAAGCCGAATTCACCTGGGAAAGGAGACAGCTATGTCTGTTCAAAAAGATCTTAAGAACAATATTCACAAACGTCTTGAAGCAATGGCGATTGCACGTGTCACATGGGAGGAAGGCACACTGCGTGCTTCTAATGATGAACTATACGCAATTCTTGAAGGGGTTTACGCGCTGTATGCGGAGCTAAAAGCCGAGGTGGGCAAGCGCCGTGCGTTTGCAGCTCTTTTGACTGATCTTGAGATCAAAACCCAAGCAAACACCAGCCTTGCTCTTAAAGTGATCCGTTATGTGTTTGCGGGACAAGGCCGCCGCGAGGATGCGTACGCGCGTGTTGTGGCCATCGCTCATGACATGAAGGGGCCAGATCAGAGCTTCACCAGCTATGTGCAAGAATGCGGAGGGCTTGAAGAAGTACGGCGCGTCCCAACCGCGAAAAAGCCAACAAACATGTCTAAAGAGGACTTTAAGAAGCTGGCGCTTGAGGGTCTGCAGGAAGTGCAAGTGGGCGTGAGCACGTTTGACCTGCCAACGTTCATCCAGCCCAATACCGATTACGAAGAAGACTATGCAGTTGCGCTGGTGCGCTGCAATGACAACGGCACAGGCACGATTGTTTACGGGTGCAACGAAGCGGGCATCATTGACGCTGTGCTTGTGTCATCGGGCAAAGACTTGGATGAACGCGCTCAAGAAAGCCTCGCCAAGCTTGACGCAGGTGATCTCGCAACCAAGCGTGCACGTGATGTGCGTGAGTTTGCGTCCAAAATGATCCGCGTTGGATCAGGTGCACAAGTCAGCGTGTCTGGCGGTGGCGTGCGCACAAACGGCGCAGCAACCCATACCTATGGATAAATCTAACGGTGAGTGGGGCAGTCATATTTTGCCCCACTCCATCTACATGCATCCAAAGGAGCTGAGCATGTCATTTGATCTTAAACACCTACCGCGCAGCTTTGACGATTTGGTCATTGCGGACCCGCTCAATGCCAGTGTTATTCGCTCATATTGTGAGCTGCCACCCGCCAAGCCTTTGTTGCTCGCAGGCCCACCAGGTGCAGGCAAGACAGAAGCGGCACGTGTGATCGCTCACAGTCACTTTGAGCATCACAATATTCAGCACATACAATGGGAATATAATGCTGCCAGCCTTGGTAAAGACTATGAAGCCAAGATCATGTCTGAGGTAAACTATCAGATGTTTGGCAATCCGGACAAAGCTATGATCGTCATCAACGAGATCGATGAGATGGACCTACGCACAGTGCAGCCCAAGTTCCGCGAGTTTATGGACAGCAAACGTCATCTCATCCGCTTTGTGGCCACCACGAACCACAAGAGCCGCATCATGGGGGCCGTGCTCAGCAGGTTCCGCGTGATTGACCTAGACCCGCCCAGAAATCTTGATTGGGTCGATCGTGCCAAGGCTATCTTGGAAGCCGAGGGGCTAACCCCGGCAAGAGTTGACGTAGAGCAAATGCTGCAGAGCTTTCAAGGCAGCGCACGTGATCTGATCGATCTCGTTGAAGAGACGGTTATCGCCAGCAAGGCGCTAGCGCCATGACCAATGCTTTAGACACATACAACAAATGCATTGCAGCGCTTCATCTAACCTGTCAGATCGCCAACGAATACGATGTGCGGCTGTGGCATATTGTTGAAGAGGAAGTGCCAGCTTCACATGCTGATCTTGATAGTCGCGATTACGCCTGTGAGCTGGACAGCGCTGTTTCAAAGATACCTTTTGACAGCAAAATCATTTTAAGACCCCACAGCCTCATGCAAAAGATCGATGAAGAGGTTTATCTTGTAAAGCTGCAGTCGACGTTTCGCTTCGCTGATAATGTTCATGACTACTTTACCCTCAACGGCCGTTCAGACCTATTTGACGGTGCATTAGACGAACTGACAGCGACGTATACAGCGCCAGCTGTTGTCTTGGGCGCGTTGGACCATGCCCTCTATGTTTCGAACAAAGCTGAACTCAAAGACTTCGAATTAGCTGGCTTTTATGAAAGCCACCTTCGCGACCTTGCAGAAGGGCGCTTTGCTGAGTTCGCGGCGCTACTGCTTTGGCTTGAGCATTTTTGGACACGGCTGAGTGCGTTAAAGGCAGAACCTCAGTTTGCACATTTAGTAAAACAGCTGCAGGTGATCTTGCCCGCCATCGATCAAGTGCACTTATACGACTTCGCCAAATACAAAATACTGCTCAAGATGGCAGGCGATTTTGCTCCCTTGGTCAATCATCTGCAATTGGCAAAGCAGCAAGTCGCTATGAGCACGCCCTGAAGGCTTTAACTGCGCAGTTTTGCTTGAGCTGAACCGCACTGCTTAAAACCTCATAGAATGTGTATTGTATGAGGTTTTTGCTTAACTTATTGAATTCATTGACGGACCATTCACGGCCATTTCCGGTCGCCCAACCAATACCTCAGACTTTATACTCAAAGCACACAAAAGCTTAGGTTTTGAGGGGATCAGCACATGCGCCAAGCACAGACATTGAACGAGGCGCAGCTGCGCAGGGTGATACAGTATTGCCGCAGTCGTCGTCATTCAACACGTGATGAAACGATTATACTCACAAGCTTCTACGCAGGGCTGAGGGCCAAGGAGATTGCAGCGCTCACAGTCGGCAATGTGTTTGATGAGGCAGGCAACGTGCGTGAGCAGTTCATCCTCAGCGCAGCACAAAGCAAAGGCGGGCATACACGCACGGTGTATTTGAACCAGCGCTTGCGGAAGGCACTTGGAGACTATGGCGCGATTAAATACTTGGGCGATCCTCAGCGCCCGCTGTTTGAGAGCCAAAAGGGTGGGCACTTCTCAGCCAACACCATGTGTCAGCTGTTCTTGGACATTTACAAAGCTGTGGGTCTCAAGGATGCTTCAAGCCATTCGGGAAGACGCACTTACATCACGAGGTTGGCCAACAAAGGCGTGGGGGTGCGCTTGTTAGCAGAGCTGGCGGGGCATAGTCACATAAGCACTACCCAGAGATATATCGATGTGAATTCTGAGCAGCTTAGCGAGGCTGTGGAGCTGCTGTAGGCGCTTTCGGCCCTTAGCAGACCTTCGTAGACTGCGCAGCGGATGGCAGCTAGGAGCCCATTTTGACCGATGCTGCCTCAAGGACAAACGACTGTTTTGATAGAATTGTGATCAGACGGTTGTCCCAACGCGTTGCACCCGAAACAGAACCAAAGAAGTCGCCGAGCCACGCGGATCAAAAGGCATATGGCCTAAATGACACGGCTTTATCCCCAAAGCCCAAATCCATGGTTGTTGAGCTGGATTGAACTGATTAGTTTAGTTTTTGAACTCGGGAATCAAGCCCAGTCATCTGTTGCGGTATGAAAGGGTCAAAATGAAACGGTTGAAGCTGGTGGTGCAAGGTATTGCGACCGCTTTTGTCTTGGCGTTGCCACATCAAAGCGAAGCGCAGACATCCATTGTGAAAATTGAAACCGTTGAAGCCTCGGGGTCTGGTCTCAGCCGTACTTTCTTCGGCCATGTCGTCGCACGGGAAACCGTGGATTTGGCCTTTCAGGTTTCGGGGCAAATCATTGATTTCCCGGTGGATGAAGGCGCTGATGTGCCCAAAGGCGGTTTGGTTGCCAGCCTTGATCTTGTCCCGTTCGAGCTGGCCCTGGAAGAGGCCCGCCTTAATAGCGATCAGGCCAATCGCACATTGGACCGGTATCGCCAACTGGAAGGCAGCGCCGTGAGCCAGACCGCAGTTCAGGACGCCGAAACGCAAGTCGAACTAGCCAGCGTTGCGATGCGCAATGCTGAACGCGCGCTGGAACAAGCCACCTTGCACGCGCCTTTCGAGGCACTGGTCGCTTCACGTCTGGTGCCGAATTTTTCAACCACGAGCGCCGGAATGCCGGTTGTGCGGTTGCATGACATGTCCGATCTGCGGATCGAAATCGAAGTGCCCGAGACCTTGTTTCAACAAGCGGGCCGCGACCCAAACATCGAGATTTACGCCGAGTTTACGGGTAATCCGAACCGGTACCCCCTCGCGGTAAAGGAAGTGAACGCAGAAACGGCTGCGGTCGGCCAAACCTATTCAATCACGCTTGGCATGGCGCCAAAGAATGATTTGACCGTCTGGCCCGGATCGTCAGTCAAGGTCACGGCTAGCTTGTTCGCCGACGATGCCCCGATACTCGTTCCGGCGTCCGCGATTGTCATCGGCAATGACGGTAGCACCAGCGTTATGGTGTTCACTCCGACGGGCGGCATCGAGGGCACAGTCACACATACGCCCGTTGAGATTGCTGCCACCGAGAGTGGTGAGGTCGAAATCCTGTCCGGACTAGAGGTCGGGCAAGAGATTGTCGCCGTTGGCGCATCTACACTTGTCGATGGCCAAGACGTACGCCGTTTCACCGGTTTCGGGGGCTAAGGGCCGATCATGGATGTTGCTCGTTTCTCTATTGTTAATCCGATCTACACTTGGATCGTAATCCTGATGTGTCTGTTGGGTGGCATCTGGGGGTTCTCATCGCTCGGGCGGCTCGAAGACCCTGCGTTTACGATCAAAGTGGCTATTGTTGTCACACAATATCCCGGCGCCTCTGCCGAAGAAGTCGCGACGGAAGTGTCCGAGCCTATTGAATCAGCCATTCAAAAGATGGGTGAGGTCAAGCTGATCGAAACCATGAACCAACCGGGGCTGTCGTGGATCACCGTGGAGATGGAAGATCATTACGACGGCAGCGAGCTGCCAAGTATTTGGACAAAACTTCGCAATCGGGTCAGTGAGGCCGCGTTACCAAGCGGGGCAACCGCGCCCTATGTCAATGACAGTTTCGGCGATGTTTATGGACTCTACTATGCGATCACCGCGCCCGGCTTCAGTGATCGTGAAATCAATAATCTGGCTGATTTCTTACGGCGAGAGGTGCTCTCGGTTGAGGGCGTCGCCGATGCGGTGATTTCCGGCGCACCAAACGAACGCATCTATGTTGAGCCCGATCTGGCGCTGTCCACATCGCTAGGCATTCCGCCTGCCATGATGCAGGCCGCGCTGGCCAACGCCGATGAAATTGTCGAAGGCGGGTCTATTCAGGACGCCGAAGGCCGCACACTTATTCAACGCCCTGACGGGTCTGACAGTGTTTCAGCCATTGCGGCGCTTTCCGTTGGTGTTGGCGGGCAGATCGTGAACCTGTCAGATTTCGCAGATGTTTACCGTGGACGCGAAGACAACCCCGATCTGATTCTCCGCCACAATGGAGTTGAAGCGTTCAGTCTTGGCGTTGCGGGCCTTTCGACAGAAAACATCGTCGAAGTTGGCCATGCCGTCGACGCAAGACTGGAACTGCTAAAACAATCCATCCCCGTCGGTATTACGATCGAACCCATCTACCAACAACACGTCGTCGTCGAGGAAGCCTCGAACTCCTTTCTTGTGAACCTCGCCATGTCGGTAGCCATCGTGATCATTGTGCTCGCCGTTTTCATGGGTTGGCGGGCGGCTGTGGTTGTCGGGGTAACACTATTACTCACCGTCGTCGGCACTTTGTTCTTCATGGCGCTTGGCTCCATTGAAATGGAACGCATCTCGCTTGGCGCGTTGATCATCGCGATGGGGATGCTGGTGGATAACGCCATCGTCGTCGCAGAAGGCATGCAGATCAATATGCAGCGCGGCCAGACATCCCGTGAAGCCTCGACCGAGGCAGCCAGCAAGACGCAAATCCCACTTCTCGGGGCCACGGTCATCGGCATCATGGCCTTTGCCGGGATCGGCCTGAGTCCCGATGCGACGGGCGAATTCCTGTTCTCTTTATTTGCCGTCATTGCCATTTCGCTGATGTTGTCGTGGGTTCTGGCAATCACCGTTACCCCGCTGCTGGGCCACTACTTTTTCCGCCAAGGTGAAAAGGGCGCGAGCGGCGGCTACGATGGTGCCATCTTCCGCGGCTATGCCAGTCTGCTGCGTGCCAGCCTCAAACTGCGCTGGCTGGTTCTTGTCGGACTTATCGGCACGACGGTGGTTTGTTATGCCATGTTTGGCCAAATCAAGCAGCAGTTCTTTCCTGACAGCAACACGCCGCTCTATTTCGTGAACTATAAACTGCCCCAAGGCGCCGGCATCGATCAGACGTCCAGCGACATGCAAACGCTGGAGAATTGGCTGGTTGAACGCGACGACGTGATCGCCGTGACGTCCTATTCCGGTATGGGCGCGTCGCGTTTCATGCTGACTTACGACAGCGAAGACCCCAACCCCAGCTATGGCCACCTGATCGTCCGCGTCACCACGCTGGACGTGATCCAGTCCGAAATGGACGAGCTGGAGGCCTTTGCAGTGGAAGCAGTTCCGCAGGGTGAATTCCGCGTCAAACGTCTGGCATTCGGCCCCGGTGGCGGTGCCCCGATCGAAGTGCGGTTTTCCGGCGCTGATCCGGCGGTCCTGCGTGATCTGGCGGACGAAGCCGTTGAGCGGCTGAGTGCCGCGTCCCCCAACATTATATCCCCCCGTTATGACTGGCGTGAAAAAGAACTGGTGCTGCGCCCGATCTATGCCGGAGACCGTGCTCAGGAGTCCGGCATTTCACGCTCCGACATCACCAGCATCTTGCAGTTCGCCACCGAAGGCACCGCGGCTGGCGTGTTTCGTGAGGGCGACCGCCAAATCCCGATCATTCTGCGCACCGCGCCGGATGCGGGCCTGTCGCTGATGGACCACGTCATCTATTCCGAAAGCAACGATACTTTGGTGCCGATGGCGCAGGCGATCGACGGGTTCAGGTTCGAGCCGCAGGATACGTTGGTATTTCGCCGTGACCGCGCGAATGTCATCACTGTTGGTGCCGATATCCCCCGCAACCTGACGGCAGCCGGAGTTCTGGCCGAAGTGCGCGCCACCATTGAAGATATGTCCATTCCGGATGGGTATACGATGGAATGGGGGGGCGAATACGAAAGCTCAACTGATGCGCAGGCCTCTCTCGGCTCCCAGCTCCCGATGAGCATTATCATTATGGTGCTCATCACCGTTCTTCTGTTCAACGCTCTGCGTCAGCCGCTTATCATCTGGCTATTGGTGCCAATGTCGGTCAACGGGGTTAGCCTTGCACTGTTGGGCACTGGTTTGCCATTCACCTTCACCGCGCTTCTTGGCCTCTTGTCGCTGTCCGGCATGTTGATCAAAAATGGGATCGTGCTGGTCGAAGAGATCGACCTCACACGAAAGGCCGACCCCGACATGCCACTGGAAGACGCCATTGTAACCGCTTCGACATCGCGCTTGCGGCCGGTGTTTCTTGCGGCGGCAACGACGATCCTCGGCATGTTGCCGCTTCTTTGGGATGCTTTTTTCCAGTCCATGGCCGCAACCATTATGGGCGGACTAGCATTCGCATCCCTGCTGACGATGGTTGCCGCACCGGTGCTGTATTACGTGTTCTTTAAGCGATCAAAGGGGCCCGTAGACAATTCCGCAAAAATGGTTGCGTGAACGGGTCCGGTGGTTCAGAGCAAGCGGGAGTTTGCGTGGTCGGCGGCAGGTTTATGTTTCATTTCATGACCCGGCGGCATGAGCGGTGCCAACGGCGAAAGCCAGCTTTTGCGCACCGAACGGCCGGAAAAGACAAACTTGTAATCATGCAAGGGAGCCATCGTTTTTTTGTGGACTACAGATACGACAGCTGTGGCCTGTTCGCCGAAGGTGTTATTCCGAAAACGGCCATTGGCGTACCTGCAGCGAAAGAGCGCTTTGTCCGCTTAGCAGCCATCGGTGCAACGCGCAGCGAAAGTCAGGTTTCCGCCGTTTACGTTGATCCTTATCAGTCATCCTCACTCTGGCGATCTTCAAAATCATCCCTGCTCAACTCATACCTCTTGCCCGTGAGCATGTCCTTCTTCAAGCGAGGCGTAAGATGACTGTAATGCCGCTCAATCATGCCAATGCTGGTGCCCATCTGAACAGAGAGTGCATGTATATCCATCCCATCGTTAAGCAGGGCAAAGGTCGCATAGGTGTGGCGTAGGCTGTAGAGGGTGCGGTTCTGCCCTGTGCGCGGACATGTGATCAGCCCTGTGTCTGTAAGGAACTTGCGGAACGTCTGGTGGATGTTCTTGCTGACAGTGCCATCGGGCAGTCTAAACACAGGCAGATCAACACGCTGCTTGAGCAGGTCTTCAAACGGGATGTGGCGTATGTCCTCTGACCGCTCGTGTATGCGCTTTAGGTAATTGATGGTACCACTGCGACAGATAATATCCCTGCGCCCAGTTTTGCCTGAGACGCTCATCTCCAAATACTGCAGATCCTTTTCTTCAAACAGCGTCACATGCTTCCACTTGAGGTTTAGCGCCTCCGTGCCGTGCCGCATGCCCGTATTGGCCATGATCAACACATAGTCCCGCATAAGGTGCCGCATGTCTGTGGGCTTGCCTGCTTTGCCTACATTGATCCAACTGGGCAGCTTGCGGATAAGTGTAGCGTACTCCTCACGGGTAAAGTCAGGACGGCGTTCGCTCTTCTCACCACGGTTTACCAGCAGTGGCACATTCTTGTGTGCTATAAAGCCCCGTGCCACTGCTTCTTCAAATACACGGTTCATTGCTGAGTTATGCGTGTTCAGCGTTGAAGCCTTTGGCTCACGACCCATCTTGGCCCGCCGCCACTCGTAGAAGTCTTGGATTTTTTGGTAGTCGATTGAGGTCACATACTGTGCGCCAAAGAACGGGATCAGATAACGCTCAATACATACGATGTAATCTGCAAACACCTTACGCCCTAAGCCAGCGTCCAGCTGCTTGCGCATATCTACGATGGACAACTTTGCAACGTCTGAGAACTTCTTGGTCACAACAGGTAGGTCGTTCTTATGACGGAACTTGTACTCAAGAAACGCGTCGCGAGCATACTCTTTAGCCTCAGCCAAATCGCGCTTGCCAGTGCTGATGCGGATGGTGTGTCCATCAATCACAAATGCTGCCTGCCAGCGCTTGCTACGCTCACGTCGATACACGCGCACCTCGCCGTCCAGTATCAGATGTGTGTCATCGCGCAGCTGCCGCATGTCCTGCTCCTTGCCACAACACTACGGCTCAACGCACCAACAAGTCTACCAAAGTGTGTGTTCTGTGTACTTGCAACGAACCGTTTAATATTGTTTACAAGTTAAAAATATCGGTGAGAGGGTATTGCATGAGCTTAGGTCCTCGCGCATTTTTAAAGAAAGTCGGTTTTGATTTTGCGAAAAAGCCCTCTTCTCTAGATTCTGCATATTTAAATTTATTTGATGATGATTCCAAGAATGAGATACGAGCAGCCTGGACATCTATGCATTTATTTGCGGGTGGTCCTTCAGTGCTTTACACACACCCGCAAACCACGAAACAGGCCGCACTCTTATTTTCTCATGATCGAAATCGTGCAATAGCAACATTTTCTTGGGTAAATTCAGTTTTAAATAGGCTGCAGCCAAGCACTTTGCTTGAAGTTGGATGTGGCGCTGGTTTTCAGCTTCGATACATACGAGAGTGCTTTCCTAATATTCAACTTTCGGGCGTAGATAAATGCTTGAATTTGCTAGGCTGCATTCCCATAGAGCTGAATTTGGACCTAATCCACGGTGATTATTTGACGCTTAACCTCGAGTCGTATGACGTAGTATTATGCGACTTCGGTTGGGATAACTCTGATATAAAAACCTCCTCGGCTCCGCACACAGTAGGCCAGCTAGAAGGTCATACTTACTGTCCAATTTGCGCGGGGGAAATGCAGCTCTTTTATCAGAAAATGCTATCTGCTTTTCAGTCACAAATACAATTGAATGGGACATTGTTATTGACAGGTCGCTTTCCTCAGGTTGCAAATCATGTTGCTTTTTTTGACGCCCTTAATGCGCTAGAGCTCGATGCTGAACATCATGGTTCTCAAGTTTTAAAAGTAAAAAATTTGGATGGTGCCACTGAAAAACTTCATGCGTATGTAATTCGCAATGGAAATCAAATAACGGAGAGGCTAGATGTCGCGACGGTTCTGGAGTGGTAGTGATTACTTTAAGCTTGGCTAGTAATCACATCATCGGTGTCCCAAACCATTTCCGCCCAAAACTCCGCCAAAACTGTGTTCGCAACACAGCAACAAGTCACACTGTGTTCAACACAGCAATTAAGCCCTAAAAATAGTCAGCAACACGGCAAAAAGTGTGTTTAAGGTGTGTTTTTGATTTTAGCGGTTTTTTAAAATTTAGCACTATCTTAAGTCATTGTTATTGTTGACTTAAATGGTGCCCGAGGGCGGAATCGAACCACCGACACGAGGATTTTCAATACAGGTGGTGTAATTTAACTATTCTATAACAGTAGCTTATAAGGCAAGATTTGCGGTGTGCTTAATAGTGTGTTTTTACTGTCATTTGTAGGTAGAGCAAAATAGCTGTGTTAAACATGGCATTTAAGCTAACGAAGTTCGAAGAACTATATCTTATATTCGTTTAACATAACCATAATAGACTATGAATATGCATCGCTCGTTTCAAGCGCAATGTCTTCCATCTGATAGCTAATTAGGATCTTAATCCAAGTGTGAATTAAGCAATCCCCCGACATAATCTATGCTTAACATATGGCCTTGGTTCTCAACGAGATTTACCTGCATCCCAGTAGCATCACCAAAGCTTACGACACCCTCTGGGCCACTTTGCCAGTCTTCTGAGCCAACGTGTATCTGCGCAACTAATGGACAGGGAAACACACCATCTTTTACTGCTTGGACTAGTACGTCAGCACGAGGTGGGTAAAACCGCATCATAGTTTTGTCGTCATTAGAGCCGCCAATAATTGGTGATAGTATTAGGACGTTACCAGGATAGGGTTTTATTTGGAGCTGGGCATGCAGGAACAGGTAAGCACCAAAAGAGTTAACAATGACTTTGGCTTCTTCATACCAGAAGTGTTGCTCAAGATCGTTTGCAACAAGATCAATTTTATCCTGGAAGCTATACTTCTGGAAATCACCTCGAGTTTCACGCCCTACTACTTTGTAGCCACGATCATGTATGCCCCTTCCAAGACCAGTGTTAAGGCGTCCGCCCATACCAGGCAGATAATAAGCTGTGTCTTTCATTGGGCCATTATCCCCTTTTATACCCAACAGCCAAATTATGATCTGTCTCACATGTATCCCCTGAGCAGCACTCGAAGATGTTAGATTTACACACGACACATTGTTCATGGCCGTGAACCACAACAGTGTTCAGTGGAGACTGGCATCTTGGGCATCGTTGTTTGTGTGCATTGGCTGGGTGAAGGTAGTTATCCATTTCGGTCATGGGTGTGGTCCAATTGAGGAATGTAAAAGTTGCGAAGTCACGTAGAGCTTTCGTTCATCTATCAGGCCAACTTTGAGAGAGTTTGGAATGCTGCTATAACCATACAATGCACCAGCAAGCTGCCCCGCCACAGCAGCTGTTGTGTCAGCATCGTCACCCAAGTTGGCAGCCTTTAACACAGCCTCTTCAAAACTGCTTGTCGAGAGCGTCGACCAAAGCGCAGCTTTAAGTGTATCAACGACATACCCACCAGAAGATATGTCAGTCTCAACTGCATCCGCGATTTCTCTATTCAAGACAGCGGCTACACCCCTGCCCCATTGACGTTTCTTAACCACTTCGAGAGACGTTGTGAGTGGTTGCCCGTTGATAAGTTGACACAACAACTCGGCTAACAACGCACAACACTCTTCTGAACTACGTGAAGCATGAGTAGTTCTAGATTGCGCAGATGCCATAGCAAAAGCTCTGTCCACATCAGCATGTGCAAAGCAAGCGATGGGAGCTAATCGCATTAGTGCACCATTACCATCATTCTTGGAACCAAAAGGCAGTGCTTCAAGATACCCATTTCGACGAAAATCGCCAAGTACTCGTAATGTATTTTGACCAATACCAACCGCTACCCCAGTACTCGTGTTAGATCCTTTTTCAGCCCAATCACAAAATCGCGTGAGTACGTCATGTGCTTCTAGCCCACCGTTTTCAAAAAGGCTTTGAGCTAGACAGAGTGCCATCGCAGTATCATCAGTCCATGCGCCAGCTGGCAGCTTGAAACGTCCGCCTGATCGGTAAGTTGTAACTGGTTCGAATGTACCTCGCGGCGAAAACTCAACGGGTGCGCCAAGAGCATCACCAATTGCTAAGCCAACAAAGGCTCCAGCAATTCGATCGTGTTTAGGGGACGCATAAAACGACCAGTAGCTGTCCGCTCGGGCCATCGACGAGAAACTGTCACCAGCTAACTTTCTCACTTTGCTGTAGAACCAGTCAGCCAATTCCCAACTGTGCAAAATTCTTAAACTCTGGATCACGCGACTGATACGAAGGTGATTATGATTAAACTCTTGTTTCCAATGGTGATTGCGAGAAAGAAACTCCAGAAACCTTACTGTCATTGCTTCTAAAAAACCTGAAACATCCGAGTTCTCAGCTAGCCACAAAGCTGTATCAAGGTCTAAAACTGGGGCGTTTGAACCGTGATTGCTACCGTCTGGAATTGGAAAAGCCCACTGAATGAAGCCATGTTTAAACTCGAACTCCTCGTCACTCATTGTCAGGAGCTCATTACGTCTAAGCCCATCAGCAAGTGGAGCATTCGCGTTATAAAACATTTTCAATCTGAGGCTCATGTTGGGTACACTATCCCTTTTTCCACAGCGCTACAAAAGAGTATTGCTTCCCACCAGCATTATGCTGCTTCTGACCTTATCTTCCACAAACTTCTAAAATGAGCCCCATAATCCAAAAATCTCTGCGTCAACTGGCTGCAGACTTTATTCGCGTCTCATAAAATTCGACCCAGGCTTTCATTTCTATTTTGGTGTCCAATTCACTCAAGCTAGACCAAATATCGTTCGCAGTAGTCCATGGAACCTTTTCAAGACTTGGAGACCATCTGTTTGCTAAAAACTCTTTTAAAGAGTTCTGCTGCTCGCTGGATAATAGCTCTGGCGCATAGAAAGCTATTAATCGCTTGCCTAATTGACGTAAGCGCACGTCTTCAAAGCTATTCACAATTGAAACTCGCTCACTCCAGCTTGCTTTTTGAAATTCGAACAACAAGTCTCTGTCTGGTTTGCTGTAAAATCCTGAATAAATTTTTTCTTCGATTTCCAAATCAGCTTCGTCACGTTCCTCATATCGTTCACTCAACGCTTTAGACACATAGGTACGCAAGTCAGCACTTTTCTTAACTGTTTCACAAAACTCCAACATAGACGCTGTCGGGCGATCAATGCGCCTAAAGGTTTCTGATTTATTCACAGCCAATGTGCGTATTTTTTTAGGACTGCCCTCAATGAAATCCGTAACTTCGTGTTCGGATGCCTCGGCTAGTACCGCTGCATCATTAAGGTCAAAATCAGCAAAACCTATCGTGTTAGAATTACTTTTGCTGGTTCCACAATAACAGCCTTGATAAGTTCTGGGCGCATTACCTCCAAAGCGTAAGGTTATCTCCATCGGTAGATAACTCTTAAGTTCAGTAAAAATCGCTGCCTTTTCTCGTGCTCTCAAGAGCTTGGTAAAAAGTAAAGGAGCACCTAATTGAATTTTGTGGAACATGAAGATTGTTGCCTCAACGTCAGCAAGGGCATCATGTGCATTAGCGTGTCCAAAACCGTTAGCCGGTGCTAAACGATCAAGCTTGAAACTAGTCTTGCCATTATCACCAAGCGGCCAGTTTAAAGCATCTGGTGTCTCAGCATGTGTTGCCATGACCATCTTCATCACATCTAAACGCGTGTTTCCGTTCATCTGTGTGGCAAAAATTTCCGGCTGAAGGTTTTGGTAAAACATTTGGCGCATCATCGGTTCATCGAAGGCGATAGTGTTGTACCCAAGCCAGCAAGCAGGCGACCATTTAGCAATGAATTCTTGTAACGTTTGGGCAAACTCAAATAGGTTGGGTAAACTTGGTTCAACAGTTTGCTCAGGGTGTATATTCGTAACGTGCAAAGCGTAGGGAGAAGGCAGAATATGTGGAGCTATCTGACAGCGGATATTCACTCTTTCTAACTCAACTAAGCTTTCATCCGTAACAATAGCGGCAAACTGCAACGGTTGATCAAATGCTGAGCTCAGACCACTGGTTTCAAAATCATAAAATATAAAATTCTGCATGTAATTCCAAATTTCAGACCAAACTTTCAATCAAGAAAACACTACGCACAAACATTAGCCAACACTTAGGCTTAACTTTTTTCATTAAAAAATAAATTTTAGCCAACATTTAGCGAAAATCCATCGCTGTCACGTTTGCACGCCATCTGCACATCTTTTCACAAAACCTAAAGAAACCAACATCAGCCCTCGATAATCACAGTGCATGAACACGCTGTGACAGTGAGCAGTTGTCGCATGGTTCTTGGCCACCACCAAGATCCGCCTCAACCTTTCTCTCTGATGACAGATGCAGGTCACAGGTCGTCAGAGAGACTTTTAAAATTTGTTTGGAGATAAAATGAAATATTTCGTAATCGCTGGCGCTATCAGCTTAATATCGGTTTCCGCCTTTGCAGGTGTAATGCCCGAAGAACTTATTGAACCAACAACACTCATGATGGAAACCATCACTGATAGCACTGTTGAAGCTTCCGAAAATAATCCCAAAGCACTTGATCAGTTCATCCAGTTTGCCTTTATGGTGTTATTCATGCTGCTGTAATCATCGACAATATTGCTGCCGGGCATGTCCTATCAATTGCAGTTCGGCAGCACTTTGTGTCAGTTTGTATTTACGAACAACACGCTGAAACCTCAAAATATACTCACATCTAAAATTCACGTTTGGTGGCAACCACTCTGCCGGCCCATCTGCTGATTTCTGACGGTTTACGCTCTTTTTGACAGCAAATAAATTGACCGGGTCATTAGAAAAACTGACACGCTTTGCCCTACTCCATTTGTAAGCACCACGGTCCCAGCTGTATTTCAGCGGCACAAGATGGTCGATATCCAGCTCTCTGCTATTTAAGAATATTTGACCAGTGTAGGGATCAAGCCACCTCCCCCTAAGAACCCGGCACGTATTTTGAGACAAACTAATGACTGCCGTTGATAGCTTTTGCAGCAATTCGTGGCGAGTATTCTGGCAGTCAAGATCAGTATCTGACCACCCACCAAAACTATCGCGATCATATTTGGGCAGCTCTTCTGCGGTAGCTGAGTGAACAAATAGAAATGTAATCGCAAAACAAATACTAAAACTCGTTAGTACTTTCTGTTTCCAGTGTTTGGATAACTTCACATAAATCTCATTCAGTTTTGGGCACTCACCAAGGTTAAGTGCATTCTTTGATCAAGTGCTTCACTTCATCATTACTACGAATTTAGCACCACCTAGCTTTGAGGTGTCCACACTAATAGATCCTGAGTGAGCTTCGACTATCTGCTGGCAAATGTGTAAGCCCAACCCAGACGCATTTTTTACAGCCGCAGAACCTTTACGCGAGGTGTAAAAACGCTCAAATACTGCAGAACGAAATTCAGGTTCCACACCAGGCCCACTGTCTTCGACTGTCAATATTACGGGCTTCCTCCACCGCTTGGAGAGCGTCACCTTTATGTCTCCCGAAGGTTGCGTGAAGGAAAGCGCATTATCCATTAAGTTTACTAGAACCTGGCCTAATCGATCAGGAAGTCCCGTCATCATCATTTTTGATGGGATGTCCGACGTTATTATAACTTTGGGGCAGTCATTGCTGTCGACATAGTGATCAACAATCTCTTGGACCACATCTGCAAAATTGAATTTTTCTCGTCTTTGAGTTACGAGGTCATGGTCTACAATCGCAGCCTCAGAAATTTCCGTAACTAATTTGCTCATGCGCATGGCTTGAGATTTTATCTTATTAACTATTACTGGGTCTTTGACTTCTTGGCTTTCAAAATTTTCAGCGTAGGCAATGATACTTGCAATCGGGTTTTTAAGTTCATGGCTCACTTCACTTGCAAACCGTTCTTTATCTTTAAACAGATGCGCTACCTG
>Ga0206126_10001588_pt1 | contig 26915 bp, 21 predicted proteins | sample Helgoland_Spring_5_FD_148621 | JGI IMG/M metagenome (GOLD analysis project Ga0206126, IMG submission 148621) | Pelagic subsurface seawater microbial communities from Kabeltonne, Helgoland, North Sea - Helgoland_Spring_Bloom_20160412_1 | ecosystem: Environmental > Aquatic > Marine > Epipelagic ...
GATTGCCTTAAGTTTTAATACCATAGCCCAAGTAGGGATTGGAACTTCAAATCCACATGCCTCTGCAGCTTTAGAAATACAAAGCACTTCTAAAGGTTTTTTATTTCCAAGAATGACCGAAGTAGCACGTGATGCTATTAGCTCCCCAGCCACCGGACTTACCATATATTGTACTGATTGTAGTACTAGCGGTATAGGAGTAATTCAAGTATACAACGGTAGTAATTGGGAAGATCTGAACGATTTTGTCTCTGCCTCTACTGGTGGTATGTTTACTGAAAAAGTCGGGATTGGGACGATTGGGACGACTCCACTCTATGCTTTAGATGTTGATGCAAAGGACAAAGGGCTGATTAACTACTCAGCTAGATTCACAAATAGCGCACCCGATAATGACCTCTACAATATAGTCCTGTTTACTCAAGGTGCATCGGATACTGCTATAGGATACCTGGGAACAGGAGGTTCTACTGTAAGTAACTCAGCATTTAAAAATAATTTTGTTGTAGGTACCAAAAACAACACGCCATTGGTTCTAAATACTAATGATACCGAAAAAATGCGTATTGATGCCAATGGCAATGTAGGAATTGGGACGAGTAACCTTGAATACCCCTTTCATCTTGATGCCGCAGATAGGAGTAAGGATAGAATTTATACAGCTAAATTTGAAAACAGCAAGACCGAGGAAGACCTCTACAATATAGTCCTGTTTACTCAAGGTGCATCGGATACTGCTACAGGATACCTGGGAACAGGAGGTTCTACTGTAAATAACTCATCATTTAAAAATAATTTTGTTGTAGGTACCCAAAACAACACGCCATTGGTTCTAAATACTAATGATACCGAACGAATGCGTATTGATGCCAATGGCAATGTAGGAATTGGGAGCAATTGTGATCCGTATTATAAATTAAAGGTTAATGGCGAAATTTCTGCAAATAATTGGACTAGTGACTCTGATCGACGCTGGAAAAAAGATATTAAAACTCTAGATAATAGCCTTGATAAAATTGCTGCCTTAAGAGGAGTGAGCTATCAGTGGAGAGTGGATGATTTCCCCAATAAGAACTTTTCCGATGGCACACAGCTCGGGGTGATTGCCCAAGAGATAGAAACAGTATTTCCAGAGTTAGTCCATACAGATAAAAAGGGATATAAGTCGGTACAATATAGTAATATCGTTGCCCCTTTAATTGAAGCCATTAAGACACTCAAACATCAAAATGAAGCGCAACAAGATCAAATAACTAGCTTAATTGAGCGAGTAAAAGCACTAGAAGATAAGTAAATTCATGATGAACTAAATCCTTGTCTAAGTACCTGTTTTCAAAAAAAAATTTAGATCACATTAAATAATACTAGTCCAGGATCTTTGTAAAATCTTCAAAAGCAATATAATAAGGCTGGTCTTTAAAAACAGGATTTTCAACACTCTCTGCATTGGCGATTCCAACCCCTGCAAACCAAACTTTTGCGTTTTGTTTAAGGGCATGATTTTTAAACGTCTCCATCCAAAGTACATCATATTCATTTGGTTTTTGAATGTTATTTGTTGCTTTTACCAACACAAAGATAGTAGGCTCCCCTTTTTTGTATAACACAAATTGAGGGTGTCTTTTTAATTGGCTATTAATCGCCTGAAACTCGTATCCCATTTCACGAAGCTTCTCCCCAACAATATTCATTGCTAAATTATGCAATTCTTGTGCTGTTAAAATCTGCATTGTTATTTTTTATTTCTACGATTATAGTTCTTATCTCCTCTTGTTTTTGGCTTCTTATACTTTTTTGCAATTTCTCTTCGATAAGACCCTCCTTGATTGGTTTTGCTATTTTTTTCACTCTTTTCATGAAAAGCGGGACCTGGTACATATTCTAAAGAGGTTCTGTTTTTAGAAATTCCTTGATCTTCCTTTGGACGTTCATCTTCTGTTAACAATTCAGAAATTTCAACTTCTGCAGGTAGTTCTAAAACAGGAATTTCATACCCCATTAAATTTTGAATACTGCCTTTTGCCTCTTGTTCTTTCTCTGTTGAAAAAAGTAGCGTCTTTCCGGCTTTTTCTGCACGACCTGTTCTACCTATTCTGTGCATATAATTTTCTGGAAAATCTGGGGTATCAAAATTAATAACATGAGATACTTCATCAAAATCCAACCCACGAGCCATTACATCTGTAGCCACTAAAATCCGATTATTCCCTTCATCGAACTGCCTTATGGAACGTATTCTATAATTTTGTGTTTTATTCGAGTGTATGACACAGGTTTCACTTCCAAAAATCTCTTCTAAATGTTTAAAAAGTAAATCGGCACTTCTTTTAAACCCAACAAATATTAATACTTTGTGAAAAGTCTGTGTGTCTTTTAAAAGATGATGTAATAAATTTACCTTGGTAAAGAAGTTAGGAATATCATAAGATACTTGTTCAATATTGTCAAGCGGAGTTCCACTAACTGCTACAGAAATTTTAGTAGGGTTTTTAAAAAAATCATAAATTAACGCGTCTACATCTTCAGTCATGGTAGCTGAAAATAAGATGTTTTGTCTTCTTTCAGGTATCACATCAAAAATATTCATCAACTGAAAACGAAATCCTAAATCTAACATAACGTCTACCTCATCAATCACTAATTTCTGGATAGACTTTAATTTCAACGCATTGCTCAATGCCAAATCATAAAGTCTTCCAGGAGTGGCCACAATAATATCTTGGCCTTGCAAAATAGATTGTTTTTGAGTATTTATGTTTGCACCTCCATACACTCCTAAGACACGCGTATTGATGTACTTTGAAAGCTTCTCAATTTCAGAAACTACTTGCAAAACCAACTCACGAGTGGGCACCAACACCAAGACTCTGGGATGTTGCTGCTTAGAAAATGGTAAATCTTGCAAAATAGGCATCATGTATGCAAACGTTTTTCCCGTTCCTGTTTGTGCAATTCCTACAACATCTTTCCCCGATCTTACTACTGAAAATGCTTGTTCTTGTATGGGGGTTGTATTTACAAAACCCAAATCGTCTATCGCATATTGTAACTGATTAGAGATGCCTAAATCTTCAAAAGTCATTTGTACTATTTTTTTGCAAAGGTACATTTTATAAAACGAGCAGCAATATCTGTTTGCAGAAGGAATATTTAGTAATTTTGCATCAGAAATTTTAGGTTCAATGATTACAGATACGCATACACATCTATACTCTAGTCAGTTTAAAGAAGACCAAGCGGCAATGATTCAACGTGCAAAAGATGCAGGTGTTTCGCGATTTTTTATCCCTGCTATAGATTCTTCCTATACAGAAAGCATGATAAAACTAGAAAAAAACTTTCCAAAAGATGTTTTTTTAATGATGGGCTTACACCCTACTTCGGTAAAAGAAAACTATTTAGAAGAACTTGCCCATGTGAAAGAATGGATTGATAAAAAAAAATTCTTTGCACTTGGAGAAATTGGAATTGATTTGTATTGGGATAGCAGTTTCTTAGCGCAACAACAAGAGGCTTTTAGAACACAAATAAAGTGGGCAAAAGAAAAGAACCTCCCTATTGTTATTCATTGTCGAGATGCTTTTGACGAAATTTTTGAAATATTAGAACAAGAAAAAGGAGGTTCCTTAAGGGGCATTTTTCACTGTTTTACTGGGACGAAAGAACAAGCTGAAAAAGCAATTAATTACAATATGAAATTGGGAATTGGGGGAGTGGCTACCTTTAAAAATGGGAAGATTGATAGATTTTTAAATGAAATTAACCTCAAACATATTGTCTTAGAAACCGATGCACCCTACTTAGCTCCCACTCCCTTCAGAGGCAAAAGAAATGAAAGTGCATACATTACAAATATTATAGATAAATTGGTAGAAATCTATAAAGTTCCTTTCGAGGAAATTGTGGCGACGACCACTCAAAACTCTAAAGCTGTTTTTGGAATCTAATGACTGAAATACAAACTACTTATTGTAAAATACCGATTGGTATTGCAAAAATTGTTGGAGATAAAAATGGAATTCAAAAGGTTTCTATTCTTGATGATGATGCCATTGCTAATGAAAGACTCCAGTTAGAAACCCCGGAATGTTTGAGGGAATGTGTTACACAATTAAAAGAATATTTTGACGGGAAAAGAGCGAGTTTTGATTTGGTTGTAAACCCTAAAGGAACCTCCTTTCAAATAAAAGTTTGGAAAGAGTTATTAAAAATTCCTTATGGAAAAACTAGTAGTTATTTAGGGCAAAGTAGGGCTTTAGGCGATGTTAAAGCCATCAGAGCTGTGGCTTCAGCAAATGGTAAAAACCCTCTTTTAATTATCATTCCCTGTCATAGAATTATCGGTTCAGATGGTTCTTTAACAGGATATGCTGGTGGAATTTGGCGGAAAAAATGGCTGCTCGCTCACGAAAACCCGCTAAAACAACAATCTCTTTTTTAAAAATACTCTTTTTAATACCTTAAAAACTATTTTTACGTTCTATACCTATCGTATATATGCAAAATAGGCTGCTTTTTTTATTGTGTTTCGCTATTGGGTGGACTGCCCAATCGCAAACTGTATCTAAAGATTTTAGAATGAAAACTCTTTTTATTGAAAAAGACAGTGTTCAACTAGATAGTGTCGCAATCAATCCTGATAAATTCAACGTATTTAACTCTTTATTAAAGGTAATTCCTTCTTCGGAATACCGTGTAGATTTTAGCAATGCCATGTTAAAAATCGACTCAAAAAAATATCCTAAAATTACAGTAGAATATTTTAGAATTCCTGATTTTATTACAAAAGTATACACCCCTTTTGATGAAAAATTTATCATTACCTCTAGTACAAATACTGATCAATTATACAGCTTAACGACCAATAAAAAAGGAACAGAAGTCAAATTATTTGAGGGCCTACAAACCAATGGATATATTACAAGAGGCATTACCTCAGGAAACAATCAGAATGCAGTAACGAATGCTACTTTAGATCTTAAAATAAAAGGAAAACTATCTAAAGAAGTAAGCTTAAGAGCTGCTATTTTTGACACAAATATTCCAATCCAAGAAAATGGATATTCTCAAAATATTACTGATTTTGATCGTATTTTTATAGAAATGTTCACCGATAACTGGGGGGTGAAAGCGGGAGATATTTCTCTAGAGAATAAAGAAAGTTACTTTATGCCTCTTCGGAAACAAATTACAGGTTTAAGAGTAGAAGCTAAGATTAGTGATCAATTCAAAGTTGCTGCCTCTGGAGCTATTACAAGAGGGGAATTTAACAGGTATAGAGTTACAGGAAAAGAGGGAAATCAAGGGCCCTATAAAATTTATGGCAAAAACAATGCCCCTGCAATCTTAATAATTCGTGGAAGTGAAAAAGTATACATAAACGGAATTCAAATAGAACGGGGCGAAAATAAAGACTATACAATAGATTATAATATAGCAGAAATTACATTCAACACTACATATCCGATTACAAATGACATGAGAATTGCAATAGAATATCAATATGCAAATAGAAACTATACCCGATTTCTTACCTACGAGGAAGCTGTTTATAAAAGTCAAAAATTAAATATTAGTGGCTATTTCTATAGCGAAACTGATGCCAAAAACCAACCGCTACAACAAAATTTAACGGACCTTCAAAAAAATAAACTTACTGCAGCGGGTAATAATAAAGATTTAATGATTGCCGAGAGTGCTTTTCTAGACACTTTTGATGAAAACAAGGTACTATATAGAAAGGTAATGAACGGGATAACAGAAGTATTTGAATATTCACAAAATCCAAATGATGAACTCTATTTTGTAACGTTTACCAATGTTGGTACACAAAAAGGAGATTATTCACTAGAGAGAGGGACTGCTATTGGAAACGTATATCAATATGTAGGAACAAATCTAGGAGAATACAACCCTATTATTAAACTTACCCCTCCCTCGAAACAACAAACTTTTGTTCTAAAGTCTGAGTATGCTTTTTCGCAAAAAACACAGTTAAATTCGGAAATAGCCATTAGCAATAATGATGCAAATCTATTTTCATCTATAGATGACGAGAACAATGTTGCCGTTGCTGCAAAATTAAAATGGGAACAAATTTTAATCGATAAAAAATGGCAATTAAAAAGCGCCATTTCACATGAGTTTGTTCAGCAAAATTTTAACACAGAACAAAATTGGGAATCTATAGAATTTAATAGAGATTGGAATGTACTCAACAACAACGCAACTAAAAATTATTTTCAATCAGAAATACTCCTTCATAATAAAAAAAATGATGTAGTATCATACAGATTTAACCATTTAAGTTATACCGATATTTTTTCTGGAAAAAAACACGAATTAAGCTCTAAAATAAGCTGGAAAAAAACATTATTCTCTCTAAATAGCAGTTTTTTAAACAATACTTCGACTTTAGAAGATAATTCGTTTTTTAGAGCAAAAGCAACAGTAGAACACAATTTTAATAAAAAATGGGTAGGCAGTTTTATAAATTATGAAAGCAATCGCAGAAAAAATGGCAGTACCCAGGAGTTCATCAATACAAGCCATCGTTTTAAAGAGTACGAAGCCTATTTAGGAATTGGAGACAGTACAAATGTCTTTGTAAAACTGGGCTTTAATTACAGAAATAACGACAGTATAAAAGCAAGGACTTTTACTAGAATTAATGATAGAAAAACCTTTTATGTGCAAAGTAAATTGGTGCAAAAAGAACAAACGAATTTGAGTGTTTTTGCAAACTACAGACATACTAATAATAGGTTTACAAACAATGTTGAAAAATCGCTGAATTCTAAAATTATTTTTAACCAGCAACTATTGAATCGTTTTATTAATTTAGGAAGTGTGTACGAAACCTCCTCAGGGAATATTTCTAGACAAGAATATATGTATGTCAAAACAGAACCTGGCTTTGGGTATTATACTTGGATAGATTATAATGGTGATGGAATTAAAGATTTTGATGAATTTGAAATTGCAGAGTTTCAAGATCAAGCAACATACTTACGCTTACCGAAACCAAATATCCGGTTTGTTCCGACTCAAAGAGCAAAATTTACCCAATCGATAACCTTAAACCCAAAAATTTGGTCATCTCAAAAAGGAATGAAAAAAATTATCTCTAAATTTTACAATCAAAGTTTTCTGAGTGTTGAAAATGAACAAGAAAGAATTGGAAACTCGTTTAATTTTAATCCATTCGATTTAAATGAAGACAAACTACTAGGGCTTTCTTTAAATCTTCGAAATAGTCTTTTTTTTAACAAAAACCTGCAAAAATACAGTGTAACGTATACTTTTGGAAAAACAAGAAACAAGCAACAATATTTTATTGGAAGTCAAGAAAATAACCTCAAATTGCATCAAGTAACAGTAGCCCATAAATTTAAGCATTTTTGGTTGTTTGAACTCCTTGGAAAAACATCTAAAAATGACCTAATTACTGAAAATTTCAGCACGAGAAACTACAATATTCACAGCAATGAAATTGAACCTAAAATTAGTTTTCTATACGATGAAAATAACCGATTTACGGCTTTCTATCACTTTAAAAACAAGAAAAATCAATTGCTTAATTTTGAAAACCTAGCGCAACAAAAATTTGGTTTGGAATACTTTTATCGTTCAAAGAAAAAAAATCAAATTTCTGCAAATATCAATGTGTTTTTAAATGATTTCATAGGAGAAACAAATACACCTGTTGCCTACCAAATGTTAGAAGGTCTTCAAGCAGGAAAAAACTATACCTGGAATGTTGTATTCAATCGAAAATTAAATGCCTTTTTAAACTTAAATCTGAATTATGTGGGGAGAAAAAGTGAAAATTCTAAAACAATTCATATCGGGAACATCCAATTAAAGGCTGTTTTTTAAGTTTTTTTGGTATCTTGCCAATAGAATTTAAAAAAATGAAAAAAATCGTATTATTCAGTTGCCTTTTTATGAGTATAAACTCCTATGCTCAAGTGAATAAAGAAACGGAGAATCCTGAATTTCCTCAAGATATTGAGAAAAAACATGAACTAAAAATTAATGCCTTATCATTATTAGCAGCAAAGTGGATCGATGTATCTTACGAGAATCTTATTAACGAAGAATCTTCATTTGGAGTTTCTGCAACTTTAAATACCGATACAAGTTATAGTGATTTAAAGTATTCTTTAACCCCCTATTACAGACGTTATTTTTCTAACAAATTTTCCAGAGGTTTTTTTGTGGAAGGGTTTGGAATGTTATTCTCAGCAAAAGACACTGATCTCTTTGGTTTCGGAAGCCAAGAGTTTAAAACGGGTTTTGCAATGGGTGTTTCTGTAGGGGGGAAATTCGTCTCTAAAAAAGGGTTTACTGCTGAACTCTTATTAGGTGTTGGTCGAAATTTTAACGATAGTACTTACAATGAGGGTATTGCCCGAATTGGTATTTCTGTTGGGCACAGATTTTAAAATTAAGGGACTAATTTTTGTATTTCACCAAAAAAAAATGAAAAAATGAAAAAATTACTTTTAATCCTAGGTCTGATCTCTTCAACACTTGCCTACTCTCAACAAGAAATTAAAATAGACATTGCAGATGCCTTGGTCATCAGAAGTATCGAGTTTTCTTATGAAAATTACCTTACTGAAGAATCTTCGGTTGGTATTTCTGCACTCTTTAATTTAGCAAAACAGGAGACCAATTTTAGATATAATGAGAATGTGATGTTTACACCATATTACCGTCATTATTTTTCTACAAACCAGCAATGGAATTTTTTTGGGGAAGGTTTTTTAGGAATCAATTCAGGAAAAAAAGAAAGTATTGAAAATTCAAACATCTACGATGAAAAATATACCGATGGCGCTCTAGGAGTTGCTGTTGGAACGAAATACATTGCAACCGGTGGTTTGATTCTTGATGCATATATTGGAGTGGGTAGAAATCTATTTGGCGCTAATTCTCCTGTGTTAGTCCCAAGAGTGGGCTTTAATATCGGTTGGAGGTTCTAAGAACAGATTCTATACTCCATTACATTCGTATGAATGCAAAAAAAATCTCTTGAAAGAAATTCTTACAAGAGATTTTTTATGTTAGGGATGCTGTATTTCAGAAATTATGAACTTCGACTATAAGCCTGCACTTTTCCAAGTCCAAGAACTAACCGCTACTTTTGTTCCAGTTTTGTAATCTGCAGTAGTGGAAGCATCTGTTCCATCTATTTGAACATTAGACAATGCACCACCGTCTTTCATATCAATATTGGTGTCATATCCTTCCAACCAAATATTGGTAATGGTTCCTCCAGATTGTTTTTTAAATTGTAAGGCAGTCCCGCCAACAGTTGAAATTACTGTTAAATTTACAAATTGTGGATTCCCATTTACCTTATCTCCTTCAAAAGCAGTAGAAAAACCTGCAACTGTATGAGATATATAGGTATTTGTTATTGTTCCGTTCCATCCTTCTGTCCAATCTACAGAATCATCTTCATTATTTTCTAAGTATAAATTTGACGCAGAAACAGTTCCTCCAAAAAATTCAACACCATCATCTGCTCCATTAATTACAGAAATATTTTCTATCGTTGTTCCAGAACCAACTGCATATAGAGAGATTCCGTTGTATTGAGAGTCTGCATTGATTTGAGCTCCTGTTCCTTTAATTACTAAATATTTAATCGATCCTGAATTGTCGGCATCATTTGAACCTCCATAGATAAAACCACCTACTTCTGCCTGCGCATCGATCCCCGCTGATGTCGAAGCATCTCCACAAATGGTTAATCCTCCCCAGTCTCCTCCGGAAGCTGAAACAGATGATATTACAACAGGATTTTCTGCTGTTCCTTGAACATCTATTTTAGCCCCTTTTAAGATTGCTATGTAAACATCTGTTCCTCCAGCTTCTGCTTGTATTTTTGTTCCTGCAGGAATGATTAATTCTCCTCCTGCCTGAACAATATAGGAAGAACTAAGGATGTATAATATAGAGGGATCTAAAGTAACTTTACTCGCAATAGTCCCCTGTAACGGTAACGTTGTGATAGATACGTCAGAATCTACCCAAGGAAAATCTGCTGCAGTAACAATGGCAGTACTTGTGTAAGATAAAGAAGGATCGGCAGCGACACCCTCAATAATAACATTGGCTAAAGGTCCACCATCTTTCATATCTATAGAGGTGTCATATCCTGTTAAAGACAAACCTGTAATCGTCGCTCCTGACTGTTTTTTAAATTGTAAGGCAGTACCACCAACAGTAGAAATTGCCGTAATATTATTAAATTTAGGGTTTCCATTCGCTTTATCTCCTTCAAAAACAGTAGAAAAATCTTCAATAGTATGAGAAATATAGGCGTTATCCACTGTTCCATTCCATCCTTCTGTCCAGTCTATAGAATCGTCTTCGTTATTTTCTAAGTATGAGTTTGTTACTGAAACAGTTCCTCCAAAAAATTCGATTCCATCATCAGATCCATTGATAACCGCTACATTACTTATTGAGGTTCCTGAACCAACAGCATACAAAGAAATTCCGTTGTATTGAGAATCTGCATTAATCTGAGCTCCTGTTCCCTTTATGATTAAATAATTGATGGATCCTGAATTGTCAGCATCATTCGAGCCTCCATAAATAAAACCACCTACTTCTGCTTGTGCATCTACACCGGCAGATGTGGTAGCATCTCCACAAATCGTTAATCCTCCCCAGTCACCAGGATTTCCCGAAGCTGAAGACATAAGAACAGGACTAGATTCGGTTCCTTGAACATCTATTTTACCTCCTTTAAGAACAGCAATGTATACATCAGTTCCACCGTTTGATGCTTGAATTGTTGTTCCTGCAGGGATGGTTAGTGTAACTCCTGATTCTATGATAAAAGAAGAATTTAGGTTGTAAATTGTATTCGCATTCAAAGTAAAGTTTTCATTCAAACTTCCATTCATTACTCCAGAATTTAAGTTTTTGATAACTTCCGAAACCGGTTCTTCTATAATGATAGGTGGTTCATCACTTCCACAACTAGTAGTTAGTGAAATTAGTACGAATGAAAATGTTACTGTACTTAAAAATTTAAAAATTGATTTTTTCATTTTTTTTATTATGTTTATTAATTTTACACAAAGAAATTGACTAATTGATTAATTTTCTTTAGCTAATTATTAATAATATGTTAGTTTTTTTAATGAATTTGACTCTTTTGTTAAGAAATCGTTAATCGGTTAAAAAGTATATTTTACACTCAATAATAACTGACTTCCCTTCCTATAAGATAATACTGTATGATTGATTTCCTCATTTGTAATTAAACTTCTAACCAATTGGGTTTGTTTTATTTCTGGATTTAATAAATTACGTCCCACCAATTTTACTAGCAAGTTTTTAGACAATTTTTTGCTAACTACTAAATCTAATGTTACAAAGCCTTTTTCTATAATTTCATCATTATATAAGGTAGCGCTGTTAGAAAAATCTTCTGGGGAGCCCAAAGCAAATGTTTTGTCTGAAGCATAGTTTCCCGTCAACGATGCTGCAAACTCTTTTTCTTGATTATTAGTGTAACTTAGAGAGCCATTCACAATAAAATCTGAGGCTCCTTGTAAACTAGAGGATGTGCTATTCTTGTATTGAAAATCTTTTAACAAATCCTGATTTAACCACATTTTGGTAATATTCCCTGTGATATTTAGAATACTTTCTTCTTCTTCATTTTTTAACAAGGCTGTTTTTGTTTCTAGTTCTACACCATATACCGTTGCCTTTTCACCTGTATTCGCATAGAAAAAATAACCCGAAGAACCTCTTGTTTGTGTTAAATTTATTGGATTGTTAATTTGCTTATAAAATGTTGTTGCAGAGAATACTTGCCCTCTTTGAGGAAACATTTCATATTTAAGATCAAAATTATAGATTTCTGATCTATTCAAATCTGGATTCCCCTTCGTAACTCGCCCAGTTGGAGAAACATATTCAAAAGGAGATAATTCTTTAAATTCTGGCAAGGTTTGAGTGATGCTTGATGCAAAACGTAAATAGGTATTTTCTGCTACTTCAAATTTTAAATTTACACCTGGGTATACTCCTTGATAAACTCTATTCAAAGACCCAATTCTTCCACGTTGATTTGCCTGGTCATAGAAATTAGCAACATCCCAGATTGCATTGATTTCATCTCTTTCAAAACGCAGACCAACATTACCAGAAATCTTATTATCTAATGTAAAATCAAAGTTGACAAAACCAGCCATGATCGATAAATCTGCTTCAAATCTATCTGCTGGAGAAGTTCTTAAAATTAGCCCGTTATTAAAGCCCGTTGAAGTAAATGTTGATGACAGTTGATCTATAGATGGGGCCGTAATTCCTTTTGCTTTCACCCCTACAAATAACGATTTAAAAGTTCTTTCTTTATACCTATAATTTACTCCGTAGTTTAAAGAATACGGTTTGTTATCATCTTCATCTTTTATCCCTAAGGCCCACTTGTTCTCTATAAAACCATTGTATTCTGTATCTTGAATCTTTTGGCTAGATTTTCTTTGTTGGTAATCTCCGACATGGGCATATTGAATGGTTGGCGAGCTAGTAGTATCTAAAATATTTACCTCATTTCTTATTCTATTTGGTTCTTCCGCCAAAACAAAATTATATCCCCCTGCCCAGTTTAAAGTATTGTTTTCATTCCATGAATGTTTTCCTAAAATTTGGTTCACAAACAGGGTGGTTTGTCTAAAGTTTTGATCCCTTACAAAAGCTCCATCTTCTTGTGGGTCTTGGTCAAAAACATATCCAAATCCATTTCTACCTTGTTCGTATAAATTGTCTTCAGACTTATTTACGAAAAGGGTATTGTATCTAATTTTATGAGTATCATTTAATTTGATTCCAACATTGATATATCCAGTAGTATTTGTTTTAGTAATAAAACTTTCTACATCATTTGAAGCGGCTGTAACTCCATTTGAAAGGCTTATTGGTCTCGAAACAGCAGGAAAGGCTTTGTCTAATACATTCGATCTAAATGCTCTAAACACACCCTCTTGATGTTCAAAAGATTTAGAGTGAGAACCCATAAAAAAAACAGAGACCTCTTTTTCAAAAACATCAAACTTTCTTGCGGCAGAAAAAGAACCATTATAGTTAACAGAAAAAGAACCATTATAGTTAACAGGAGTTGCAACTTTTTCGGTATCCCAACCTTGGAAGGTTATTAAATTTTGTAATGCATATTTTTTTTGATGAAACCCAGAGGTTACGTCATTACTAATAACGGTTCTTCTGAAGGAATCTGAAACTCCCAAAACATTCGTATTAGATCCACTCGCTAAGGAAATAGAGTATCCTTTTTTAGTGTATTCTTTTGTATTTACATCAACATTACCAGAACCTTGATCTGCATAATTTGCTGTAGCATAGGTTTTGCTAATTCCTACATTTTTAATACTATTTGTTGAAAATAAATCTAAATTTATATTTTTATTTTCAACATCATCAGAAGGAATTGGCAACCCATTCATCGAAGTTGATAGATATCGATCTCCTAACCCTCTTATATATATGTTTCCAGAACCTTCACTTTTAGTAACTCCAGAGATTTTAGTGGTTGCATTTGCCGCATTTGAAACGCCAATCTTTGATAATGTTTGAGCTCCAATACTTTCTTTGATAACAACTGCCTTTTTTTGTTCTAGCAATAACGCAGATACAGATTCTTTGGAGGTAGAAGACTTAATAACCACCTCTTCTAAAGAAACTCCCTCTTCTGCAGACATTACTTGGTTGACTGTCATAGGCTCACCTTCAATTACAGTAACTAATTTTTCAACTGTTTTGTATCCTAAAAAACTAAAAACCAACACTTGATCACCTGCGGGTACACTTATCGTATAATTACCATCAAAATCAGTGGTAGTTCCGATGGTAGTTCCTTTTATTTGAATATTAGCAAACGGTAATGGCTCGTTATTTGTCTCTTTGTCGGAGAGAAACCCTTTTATTGTTCCTTTGCTCTGTGCAACAACAACTTGAGCAATGACTAAAAAAATAATACTTAAAAATTTCTTCATTATTGAATATCTATTTACGATGTAAAAGTCTATTGAAATTGTAAACTTTGTGTTATTTGTAGATTATGATTAGATTATGGAAATATTAAGTAACTGTTAAATAGGGAAAAACAATTAACAGCTTGTTAACACAAAGAAAATATTAATTTAAAATCCCTAGTATAGGTTTGTAATAATCTTAAGAGATTTAAGTGTCATCATAAATTTATTAGTTTTTGTCGACTATTTTATATGACCAACTGCCTCTGGCCAAGGCAGTTTTTTTATTTGTATTTTATTAATATTTGATTAACATTTACTTAACATGGGGGTTGGTTATTTGCAGCGACAAAAACTAATACTTATGAATTTATCTTTATTGCGCACTACAGCAATATCAATGTTTATTTTTGCTTCCCTAAGCATGAATGCACAGAACACAAATGCTCCAAAATTTGGAAAAGGTTTATTTAACCTAATAGGAAAAGACAGTACTTGGTCTATGAAAGTTGGGTTGCGATTTCAAACGCTCGCAACTTCCAATTGGGATGCCCAAAATGGACTTTCAAACCCGGCTTCCTCTATGATGATTCGAAGATCTCGATTAAAATTTGATGGATTTGCCTATTCACCAAAATTAAAATATAAAGTAGAATTAGGGTTGTCAAATAGAGATCAATCAGGAGCTTCTCAATATACAAGTAATGCACCAAGGCAAATTCTAGATGCTGTCTTAAAATGGAATTTCTCTGGAAATTTCGTTTTGTGGTTTGGACAAACTAAATTACCTGGAAATAGAGAACGTGTAATTTCCTCTGCCAATTTACAACAAGTAGACCGCTCTTTACTAAATAGTAGGTTCACTATTGATAGAGACATGGGGATTCAATTAAGACACCATTTCAACCTTACAGATACTTTTTTAGTCAAAGAAATTTTTTCGATGGCACAAGGTGAAGGTAGAAACATCACCAAAGGAAACTTAGGGGGTCATCAATACACAACTCGTTTGGAATTATTTCCTTTTGGAGATTTTGCAAGTAAAGGAGATTACAAAGGAAGTGATCTTAAATTTGAGCAAAAACCAAAATTATCTCTTGGATTTGCCTATGATTTTAACAACAATGCATCCAAAACAAGAAGTAACCAAGGGTCTTATATGGCCAACGATGTGGGTTATTTCTCTACAAATATTTCTACTCTTTTTATGGATGCGATGTTTAAATACAAAGGTTTTTCTTTGATGGCTGAATATGCAGATAGGAAAGCAGATGATGTTTTTGCAAAAAACTCTGACGGATCTTTAACCGGAGATATTGTTCAGGTTGGTAATGGTTTAAACCTTCAATCTGGGTATTTATTATCGAAAACTGTGGAGGTTTCGGCGCGTTATACAAACATTTCTTTGGACAAAGCAATTACTGGAAAAGGAGCTGAAAATCAGTATACATTAGGTTTATCTAAGTATATTTCTGGTCATAGTTTGAAAGTTCAAACAGATTTAAGTTACACTGATATTGGTTTTAAAACAAATCAATTATTATACAGAATTCAAGTAGACATCCATTTTTAGAAAAAATAATAACACAATGGTAACATAGATGCTATTTTATGTCCATAAATTTGTAAAACTTAATTTAATCAAAACAAAATGGGAGATCCATATATTTTAATGTTAGTCGCTTTGGCTGTTTTAGCCATTGTAGATTTAGTTGTTGGAGTTAGTAATGATGCTGTTAACTTCTTAAATTCAGCCATCGGCTCAAAAGCAATATCAGTAAGAAATATTATGATTATTGCTAGTTTGGGTGTCTTCTTTGGTGCCATCACTTCAAGTGGAATGATGGAGGTAGCTCGTAAAGGGATTTTTAATCCCAACATGTTTATGTTCCAAGACATCATGTTCATTTTTATGGCAGTAATGATTACTGACATTCTTTTATTGGACGTATTTAATTCTCTTGGTATGCCAACCTCGACGACAGTTTCTATTGTATTTGAATTGTTAGGTGCTGCTGTGTGTATTTCATTACTTAAAATATCTGCTAATGACGCTGAATCATTCTCTGATCTATGGAATTATATCAACTATGAAACTGCTGCCAAAATTATTTTTGGAATATTACTTTCTGTTGTGGTCGCATTCTCAGTTGGGGCAATTGTTCAGTTCTCTTCTAGGTTAATTTATTCATTTAATTTTGAAAAAAGAGCTACCTATATTAGTGCCCTTTTTGGAGGCTTTGCCATTACTGCAATCACCTACTTTATCATTATTAAGGGAATGAAAGGAACTCCTTTTTATAAAGATGTAAAGTTTTTAATTGAAGGCAATACATTGGGAATAATCGCAGGGAGTTTTATCATTTGGTCTGTCATTTCACAGCTATTGATAAAAATCTTTAACATTAATATTTTAAAATTAATTATTGGTATTGGAACCTTTTCTTTGGCAATGGCTTTTTCTGGTAATGATTTAGTAAACTTCGTTGGTGTCCCAATTGCAGCATGGAATTCATACCAAGCATGGGAAATTTCAGGAGTAGCTGCTGATGCTTTTTCTATGGGTGTTCTTGCTAAGAAAGTACCTTCTAATATTTGGTTATTATTAATTGCAGGAGCTATTATGGTAATTACTTTATGGACGTCCAGCAAAGCTCAAAATGTGATCAAAACAGGAATTGATTTATCTCGTCAAGGAGAAGGACATGAGAAGTTTCAACCAAACCCATTATCTAGAGTTGTCGTTCGAGCTGCAATGTCTTTAAACAAAGGAATTGGTTTTATTGTTCCAAAATCAACACTAAATTTTATAGATTCTAAATTTCAAAAACCTGTAATAGAACTACCAAAAGACAAAACGTATGAATTGCCTGCTTTTGATCTGGTAAGAGCTTCTGTTAACTTGATCGTAGCAGGAATCTTAATCTCTATTGCTACCTCTATGAAACTTCCATTATCAACTACATATGTAACCTTTATGGTGGCCATGGGAACCTCTTTAGCGGATAGAGCTTGGGGGCGTGAAAGTGCCGTTTATAGAGTTGCGGGGGTGCTTAATGTTATTGGAGGTTGGTTTTTAACTGCCATTACAGCATTTTTAGCTGCTGCTTTAGTAGCATACCTCATTAGTTGGGATATGGTTATGATTCCAATTTTATTGGCAATTGTTGCTTTTCTAATTGGTAGAAACACCTTAATTCATAGAGAAAAATCTAAAAACGTTAAAAAAAGAGAATATATAGAAAGATCTGAATTAATTACCATCAATGGAGTGATAGAAGAAAGTGCAGATCATATTTCTGAAGTAATAAATCGTGTAAATAAATTGTATTCAAATGTTGTGAATGATTTGGCAGATCATGACTTAAACAAATTGCGTAAAACAGATAAACACGTTAAAAAATTAAATGATGAAATAGATGGATTGAAAGATGGCGTTTTCTATTTTATCAAATCTTTAGATGAAACTTCTGTTCAAGCAAGTAGGTTTTACATTATGGTTCTAGGGTATTTACAGGATGTAGCTCAATCTATTAGTTATATTTCAAGAGCAAGTTATAAACATGTAAACAACAACCACAAAAACTTAAAGAAAGCACAATTAAAAGATTTAGAAAAAATAGACAATCAATTGTCTTCTATTCTTTCTAAAGAAGCTGCTATTTTTGAAAACAGAGCCTTAGACAATCTAAATGAACTCTTGATAGAAAAGAACGAATTACTAAAAAGTGTTTCTTTGTCAATTGAGAGTCAAGTGTCTAGAATTAGAAGTGATGAATCAAGTCCTAAAAATACCACACTCTACTTCAGTGTTCTTTTGGAAACAAAAGATTTAATAAAAGCGTTGATGAATTTATTAGAAACGTATGAAGAATTTCATTTAGGAACAAAACAAGGCAATTAAAACCTTGTTATAAAACAAAAAAAACCATGAAGAATTTCATGGTTTTTTTTGTAATTATTTTATTCTTTTTTAGCATTAAAATATTGGTATACCTTGGTTGCTCTTGAAGTTCCAATCGCCTCTTCTAATTGATCTAAAGAAGCTTCTTTAACACGTTTTGCTGACTTGAATTCGCGCAACAAAGTTATAATTGTTTGCTTACCAATAGTAGGAATTTGTTCCAGCTCTGATTGAATGGCACTTTTACTACGCTTATTTCTATGAAAAGTAATTCCAAATCGGTGTGCTTCATTTCTTAAAAATTGAGTAATTTTTAAAGTTTCAGACTTTTTATCTAAATACAATGGAATAGGATCATCTGGATAATAAATTTCTTCTAAGCGTTTTGCAATTCCAATGATGGCAATTTTACCCCGTAATCCTAGAATTTCTAAACTTTTTAGTGCCGATGATAATTGTCCTTTTCCTCCATCAACAATAATTAGTTGCGGCAACGGTTCGTCTTCTGCCAACAATCGTTTGTACCTTCTATACACCACCTCTTCCATAGAGGCAAAGTCATCGGGCCCTTCGACAGTTTTAATATTGTAGTGTCTGTATTCTTTTTTACTTGGTTTCCCATCTTTAAAAACAACACATGCAGCAACAGGATTGGTTCCTTGAATGTTAGAATTATCAAAACACTCTATGTGCCTGGGCTCTTCAGAAAGTCGTAAATCTTTCTTCATTTGTGCCATAATTCGTTTCACATGCCGTTCTGGATCTACAATTTTAATCTGTTTAAATTGCTCTTGTCTATAATATTTTGCATTTCTTTCTGAGAGTTCTAGAATACGTTTTTTATCCCCTAATTTTGGAATGGTCACTTGAATATGTTCCCCTAAATTAAGTGGAAAGGGAACATAAATTTCAGGAGCCTGAGAATTGAAACGTTGGCGAATTTCAACAATAAATAGCGCTAATAGTTCAGGTTCTGATTCATCTAGTTTCTTTTTGATTTCTGTGGTATGAGATTGAATAATTGAACCATTCGAAATTTTTAAAAAATTAGCATACCCATGCGTTTCATCGGATATAATAGAAAATACATCAACATTGTTGATGGATGGATTTACAATGGTCGATTTTGATTGATAATTACCGAGTAAACTAAGTTTTTCTTTTATTTTTTGAGCTTCTTCAAATTCCATTTTTTCGGCAAATACGCCCATCATTATTTGAAATTTCTCTAAACTTTGTTTAAAATTTCCCTTTAGGATATTTCTAATTTCTTTAATAGAATTGTTGTAATCCGCCTCAGACTCAAGAGCCTCACACGCTCCTCTACAATTCTTTAAGTGATATTCTAAACATACTTTATATTTGCCCTCATTAATATTTTGTGCACTCAAATCGTAAGTACATGTTCTCAGTGGATATAATTCTTTAATTAAATCTAATAGCGCTCTTACAGTTCTTACAGACGTGTAGGGACCAAAATATTCCGATCCATCTTTGATAACACGACGCGTCATAAAAATTTTTGGAAAACGTTCTTTTTTTAGACAAATCCATGGATAACTCTTATCATCCTTCAAGAGAACGTTATAGCGAGGTTTGTATTTTTTAATTAAATTATTCTCTAATAAAAGGGCATCTGTTTCCGTATTAACAACAATGTGTTTTATGTAAACAATTTTTTTTACTAAAACACTCGTTTTACCATTTTCATGATTTTTATTGAAATACGATGCAACTCTTTTTTTTAAATTCTTAGCTTTCCCAATGTATATAATTACATCGTCTTTATCAAAATATTGATACACCCCAGGTTCATTCGGTAAAGTTTGTATTTGAAGTTCTAAAGGTGAAGGCATGCAACGAAAATACACATTTTTTTAGACACTTAATAAAGGAATATCACGGAAAAAATAGCACAAAAATAAATTCAGTTCTTAAGAACAAAAAACCCAAGAAGATAAAATATAATTGAAAACGTATTCTCTTGAAAAAACTTAAAAAAAGAAGTTCTAAGTGAGAACCTCTTCCTTTGGAAAAGCATGATTGCTATAAATAAACAACAACGCGACTCCAATACTTATGAATGCATCTGCAGGATTAAAAATATACTGAAAAAAAGTAAAAAAATCTCCCCCGATGAAAGGAATCCAATCTGGCAATGTCCCTTGCCATATAGGAAAATAAAACATATCTACCACTTTGCCATAAAAGAGTTCTCCATAAGGGTTTTCTGAAAAAAGAGTCGCTACTTTATGATGAGAATCATCAAAAATAACTCCATAAAAAATAGAATCTAGAATATTACCTATTGCACCCGAAAAGATGAGAGCTATCGCAAAAATTACGGCATTGTGAACCTTTCTTTTTATGTTTTGATACAACCAATATACAATTCCACTAACAGCAACCAGCCTAAATAAGGTTAAAAACAACTTTCCTGCTCTACCTCCAAATTCAAACCCCATAGCCATGCCGTTATTTTCTGTAAAATGGATTTTAAACCAATCGAAAATAATCATTTCTTGTCCAAGTACAAAGTGAGTTTTTACGTACACTTTAAGAACTTGATCTAAAATAATTGCAATTAAAACGGTAAGAATTGCAAAATTTTTTTTTGACATGATTTTTTTATTTGCGCCCACAGAAGGAACACCGTTATTGTTTGCGTTTTGCTTCAATACTTAAAGTTGCATGAGGAACTAATTTTAAACGCTCTTTCTGAATCAATTTTCCTGTAACTCTACAAACGCCATATACCCCGTTTTCAATTCGTAACAACGCATTTTTCAGATCTCTAATAAATTTTTCTTGTCGAATCGCTAATTGAACATTTGCTTCTTTGTTCATGACATCTGAACCTTCATCAAAAGACTTAAACGAAGGAGAGGTATCATCTGTTCCATTGTCTGCATCATTCTTATATGCTTCTTTTAACAGTAATAAATCTTCTTCTGCTCTTGCTATTTTTTTCTCAATAATCTCTCTGAACTCTTGTAAGTCTTCCTTTGAAAATTATTTTTTTCTCAATAATCTCTCTGAACTCTTGTAAGTCTTCCTTTGAAAATTTTAATTTTACGTCTGACATAAATTTTATATTTTTTCAATTAATATTTTACTCTTTATCGTATCAAATTCAACCTCTACACCGTTTCGTAATTCATCAGTAAAAACCAATTTTAGAGTGAGTGTTTCACTCATAATGTATTCTTTATTTTCTGAAATAGCTGCTTGTAAATTTTGATCGTCTAAAATTGTTAATTTAATTTTATCTGTTACTTCTAATCCTAAATCTTTTCGGGCATTCTGAATTCTATTTACCAATTCTCTAGCAACACCTTCTTTACGCAATTCTTCTGTTATGGTTACATCTAAAGCAACTGTTAAAGAACCTTCATTGGCCACAAGCCATCCTTCAATGTCTTTAGATGAAATCTCTACATCTTCAAGTTCTAAAGTAATATTTTTTTCATTAATACAGATAGAAATTTGCTGCTCTTTTTCAATTTTGCTTATATCTTCTTGAGTAAAATTTTGAACTTCAGCTGCAATAAAACGCATGTCTTTCCCAAATTTTGGTCCCAATGCTTTGAAATTTGGTTTAATTTGTTTGATTAAAATATCTGATGCATCCTCTAAAAGTTGAATCTCTTTTATATTTACTTCATGCTTTATGAGGCTGGCAACGGCCAAAATTTCTTCCTTTTGTTGCTCATTCGCTATTGGAATCATTATTTTTTGAAGTGGTTGACGTACTTTAATTTTTTCTTTCGCTCTTAAAGACAATACCAATGAAGAGATGATTTGAGCGTTTTCCATTTTGCGTTCCAAGCTTTGATCCACAAAACTTTGGTCAAATTTTGGAAAATCAGATAAATGAATACTTTCTGAGGTTTCTTTTTGAGTTACAGAGTTTAAGTCTTGATATAGTTTGTCCATGAAAAAGGGTGCTATTGGCGCACTCAATTGCTATTGGCGCACTCAATTTTGCAATAGTTACCATACAAGTATACAGCGTTTGATAGGCAGAAATTTTATCTGTTTGATAATCTCCCTTCCAAAAACGTCTTCTGCTCAAACGCACATACCAGTTACTTAGGTATTCTTGCGTAAATTCTGAGATTGCTCTTGCTGCTCTTGTAGGCTCGTATGCCTCATAGAATTTATCTACTTTTGTTATTAAAGTATGTAATTCTGATAAAATCCATCGATCTAATTCTGGCCTGTCTTTTAAGGATATGTCTTTCTCAGCATATGAAAACCCATCGATATTTGTATATAAAATGAAAAAAGAATACGTATTGTATAGCGTTCCAAAAAACTTACGCTTTACCTCTTCTATTCCCTCTAAATCAAACTTTAAATTATCCCAAGGATTTGCATTTGATATCATGTACCATCGGGTCGCATCTGCTCCATAGGTAGATAAGGTTGTAAAAGGATCTGTAGCGTTTCCAAGACGTTTAGACATTTTATGCCCATTTTTATCTAAAACCAATCCATTAGAAACCACATTTTTATAAGCTACAGAATCAAAAACCATGGTTGAAATTGCATGAAGCGTGTAAAACCAACCACGTGTTTGGTCTACTCCCTCTGCAATAAAATCTGCTGGAAAAGATTTATTTTGGTCTATTTTTTGTTTATTCTCAAAAGGATAATGCCACTGTGCATAGGGCATAGAGCCAGAATCAAACCAAACATCAATTAAATCACTTTCGCGGTTCATGGGTTGTCCTGATGCTGACACTAAAACAATCTGATCAACAATATTTTTATGTAAATCTATTGTTGCATAATTTTCCTCTGTATTATTCCCAACTTCAAAGCTTGAAAAAATATCTTCACTCATAAAACCTGCAGTTACAGCACGTGACATTTCGTGTTTTAGTTCTTCAACTGAACCAATACAAATTTCTTCTTTACCATCTTCTGTTCTCCAGATTGGCAAAGGAATTCCCCAATATCTTGAACGAGATAAATTCCAATCGTTTGCATTTGCTAACCAGTTTCCAAAACGACCAGTACCTGTAGATTCAGGCTTCCAGTTGATCGTTTTATTTAACTCATGCATTCGGTTTTTTACATCAGTTACTTTAATAAACCATGAATCTAAGGGGTAATATAAAATAGGCTTATCCGTTCTCCAACAATTTGGATAACTATGTTTGTATTTTTCAACTTTAAAAGCCTTATTTTCTGTTTTGAGCTTAATTGCTAGCTCAACATCTATCGATTTTTCTGGAGCCTCACCATCTTTATAATATTCATTCTTCACATACTTACCTGCAAATTCACCAACTTCTGGCCTAAATTTCCCCTGTAAATCTACTAATGGAACTAAATTATCATTTTCATCTTTCACCAACATTGGTGGTATTTCAGGAGTTGCTTGTTTTGCTACAATGGCATCATCTGCTCCAAAAGTTGGGGCGGTATGTACAATTCCTGTTCCATCTTCTGTAGTTACAAAATCTCCAGAAATTACTCTAAAGGCATCCTCTGGATTGTCATTTGGAAGGCAGTAATCTAAGATTTGTTCGTATTTGATGTCTACTAAATCGCTACCGATACATTCTTTCAATACACGAAAAGGAATCTTTTTATCACCAGCATTGTAGGTGTTTAGTTCGTCTAAGGACGTAACTTCAAAATTATTCTTTCCTCCAAATTGTTTGCCAACAAGTTTTTTGGCTAAAATTACTTTTGTAGGCTCAAAAGTATATTGATTGAATGTTTCGACTAAAACATATTCGATTTTTGGGCCTACAGTTAAGGCTGTATTACTGGGGAGTGTCCATGGTGTAGTCGTCCAAGCTAAAAAATAAATGGTTCCTTCATTTTTTAAAAAGTCTGGAAGCGTATTTTCTACCGCTTTAAATTGTGCTACAACAGTTGTATCTGTTACGTCCTGGTAGGTCCCCGGTTGATTTAATTCATGAGAACTCAAACCAGTTCCAGCTTTTGGAGAATAAGGCTGAATGGTATACCCTTTGTATATTAATTTTTTATTGTAAATCTGTTTTAATAGCCACCAAACAGATTCCATATACTTTGGCTCGTAGGTAATATAGGGATCTTCCATATCTACCCAATACCCCATTTTCTGTGTTAAATCATTCCAAACATCGGTATAACGCATGACCGCTTTTCTACAAGCAGCATTGTACTCTTCGACAGAAATTTTTTGTCCAATATCTTCTTTTGTAATCCCCAACTCCTTTTCAACTCCTAACTCAATTGGTAAACCATGAGTATCCCAACCCGCTTTTCGCTTCACTTGGTATCCTTTCATGGTTTTGTAACGTGGGAAAATATCTTTAATAGCTCTCGCTAGAACATGATGAACTCCCGGCAAGCCATTAGCAGAAGGGGGCCCTTCAAAAAATACAAATGGTTTTGCATTTTCTCTTGAAGTTACACTCTTTTCAAAAATGTTGTTTTCTTGCCAATAAGTAAGAATTTCTTCTGCAACTTTTGGTAAGTCAAGACCTTTATATTCAGGAAATTTAGCTTTCATTTTCTATCATTTCTAATGAGAATGCGAAATTAAGGATTTTCTATAAAACGGAGGCTTTTAGACGCAAAAAAAAGAACTGACTACATGCCTCTTTCTTTTTTAATGGTTTCGTAAGCAGATTGTATGCTTTGAAATTTTTCGTTTGCTCCTTTTAAATGTGCCTCTCCCAAATCCTGAAGTTTATCTGGATGGTATTTTTTTACCATTTTTCTGTATCCCTTTTTCACCTCTTCATTGGAAGCAGACTCGGAAATTTCTAAAATTTTGAAGGCATTCGCCGAAACGTCAAAGAACATGGCTTTTATCGATTCATAATCTTGCAGATTGACATACAAGTACCCCGCTATTTTTTTAATTTCTTCTAACTCTGCTTGAACAACGTATTGATCTGATTTTGCAATCCCAAATAAAAAGTGAACTAATTGTAAACGAGAAGCATGTGGCATATTTTGCCTAATCTGAATACACACTTGACGAGCAGAAACCTCCTTTTTTATAATTCCATTAAACAATTTAAATGCATTGTTTGCTCTTTGTTTTCCATACATATTCACGAATTGATTTCGCACAAAATCCAATTCTCGTTGATCTACTTTGCCGTCAGCTTTAATGACAATAGAAGCCAAAACTAATAAGCATATTTCAAAATCTCCCGATTGAGTTTGCTCAAAACGACTCCCTGTTTTTACTCTTCTTTGATAGGCTTGTTGTTCTTTATTTAAATCTTCGTTAGAAAAACCGCTTACAAACTGACCAATTGCAAACCCTATTGCAGCTCCAATTGGCCCTCCTAAACTAAATCCTAACCCTGCACCCAACCATTTCGTAAAACTTCCCATATCATAATTTGTCCCAAATATATAAAAATAGCCTTATGTAAGGTTCATTTATCATCTCGATTTTGTGAATATCTTAATTAAAATAAGCTTTAAAATACCTCTTGAATTCCGATTGAATTATTCCTATATTTGTACCTTAAATAAATGATAATTATGTATCCAGAAGAATTAGTAAAGCCAATGCGTGATGAGTTAATAAACGCAGGTTTTAAAGCATTATATACAAGTGAAGATGTCGAAAACGCAATTTCCAAAGAAGGAACAACTTTGGTCATGGTAAATTCTGTTTGTGGATGTGCTGCAGGTACCGCTAGACCAGGAGCCATTGCTTCTCTAGGAGCCGATAAAGTTCCTGTAAACCTAACGACTGTTTTTGCAGGAGTAGAAAAAGAGTCTACACAAAAAGCCCGTGAATTCATGGTTCCTTTTCCACCATCTTCACCAGCAATCGCATTGTTTAAGGATGGAAATTTGGTACACATGTTAGAACGTCATCATATTGAAGGTCGGTCTGCACAAATGATTGCACAAAATTTAGTTCAAGCTTATGACGAGTTTTGTTAAAACCAACAAATAACACTTTCTAAAAGAAAGCGTATTAAAATCCATTCTAATTTGAATGGATTTTTTTATTTTTATACAATAAACTCTAAACAAAGGAGAGATGCAGCAAGAAAAGGTGATTGAAAATGCTATTAAATTTGTAAAAGAAATTTTAAAAAATGCTGAAGGGGGTCATGATTGGTTTCATATTGATCGTGTTTTAAAAAATGCTATTTTAATTTCTAAAGAAGAAAAAGTAGATCCTTTTATCGTTTCTTTAGGAGCTTTATTCCACGATATTGCAGACCCTAAATTTCATCATGGTGATGAAACTATTGGGCCTAAAATAACGAATGCCTTTTTAAGAAAACAACAAGTAGATGAAGTTGTGATCAATCATGTTCTTAATATTATCAAACACATCTCTTTTAAAAACTCTTTAGAAGATCCTAAAGAAATATTTAATTCCATCGAATTAAAAGTGGTTCAAGATGCAGACAGATTAGATGCTATTGGAGCGATTGGAATCGCTAGATGTTTTAATTACGGAGGATTTAAAAACAGAACGTTATACAATCCTGAAATTCTTCCTAACCTAAATATGGATAAGGAAACGTATAAGAATTCAACAGCTCCGACGATCAACCATTTTTACGAAAAACTATTGCTTTTAAAAGATAAAATGAATACGAAATCAGGAAAAAAAATTGCACTCAGTAGACATACTTTCATGCTAGAATATTTAAACCAATTTTATAATGAGTGGAATGGAATTAAATAATTAATTCTCTTTTGCCACTTCTAAAGCAGTGATTTTATGTTCTAAAGTTGCCAATTCTTCTCCACATTCAATAATTTTATCTGCAGTTAGATGTTGATTAGAATTTACAAACTCTAATAATTCATTACTTTTAAATGTATAATATTCTATTGCTTTGTCTATTTTGCCTTTCATCCTTTTTTCCTATTGAATTAAATTCATCATTTCATTTCTATATTTCGAGGCTGATTTTCCCGTAAACTCTTTAAATAACTTATTAAAATGGGAAAAATTATTGAATCCACACTCAAAACAAATGTCGGTT